>Ga0315279_10000223_pt1 | contig 123137 bp, 94 predicted proteins | sample YL17G06_20_MG_FD_203694 | JGI IMG/M metagenome (GOLD analysis project Ga0315279, IMG submission 203694) | Sediment microbial communities from Yellowstone Lake, YNP, Wyoming, USA - YL17G06_20 | ecosystem: Environmental > Aquatic > Freshwater > Lake > Sediment | place: USA: Wyoming | collected... | reverse complement strand
GGGCCCTTGGCCTGCTCCTCCACATCGGGGGCGCGGCCATCCCAGAACTGCACGAAGTGGCCCGCGGCGTTGTACACCGTAGGGGCGTTGCGCGTGCCCTTCTGGCCCTTGTGGCCGTCGGAGACCGGCTGCCCGTCTACTCCGTACTTGGCCAAATCGTGGCAGGAGTTGCAGGATACGTCATGGTTCTTGGACAACCTGGGTTCGTAGAAGAGCATGCGGCCCAGATTCACCTTCGCCTCGGTGATGGGGTTCTTCTGCGACTCCACCGCGTCGGGCAGGGCCTTAAACATTTTGAGCTGGGCCGTGTCAACCACCACGGCCTTTGGCCCACAGCTCGTCAGATGCATCCCAGCGGCGAGCACCATCGAAAGCCGGATCAGAATAGGTATCAGTCTGTTTTGCATGGCAGTTCTCCTCTCGAAACGAAACACCGTATTCACCGGCATTTTATCTTGGCACCCCGGCTACCGCAATCATAGCCGCGACTTCTGCCGTTGCAGTCTGGTTTTTCATCCTGCATGGCTCCCGCTCTGCGGTGAATGTCTGGATTACAACCATCACTGTCCACTTAGTCGTAAGACGCCCTTTCCGGAAAGTCGGGAAACATGGACAGAAGCAGTTCCGGAGCCTCATCCCTTCAGTCAGCCACCCACGAAATCCCTTCCTTATCGAGGCTCAGTCAAACCCTCGTTCCCCTTGGGACTGCGTGTGCCGTATTCGTTCCCTTTTGGCGCGCGGGCGAGGAACGGTAAATAAGGCTTGGGTGGCGTTGGAATTGGCAAAAGCGGGAGGCAGCAAGAACTTGCCAGGCTATCGCACCTTTTTTTGTGCATACTGAGGCCAGCCATGCCTCAATGCGACACGAGCGACGCGGCTTGCGTGGCATTTCTGATGTGGGCGCTGCCGCGCCTGCGGATGAGGTGGCGAGGCTTTCGGAAGGTGCGCGGCCAAGTCTCGAAGCGAGTGGCGCGGCGTCTGAAGAGCCTGGCGCTACCCGACGTCGCTGCGTATCGTGCCTATCTCGAGGCGTGCCCTGAGGAGTGGGCGCACCTGGATGGATTGTGCCGGATTTCCATCTCGCGCTTTTACCGGGACCGAGGTGTGTGGGAATACCTGGCGTCCGAGGTGTTTCAGAGCTTGGCCGAGCGCGCTGCTGCGCAGAGAGAAGCCGAGATTCGCCTCTGGAGCATTGGCTGTGCCGGGGGCGAAGAATGCTACACTGCGACGACACTGTGGCGGCTCCTCCTCCAGCCGCGGTTTCCTGATATTGCCCTGCGAATTCTTGGCACGGAGGCCGACCCGGACCAACTCACCAGAGCCCGCGTAGCCTGCTACCCAGGCGCAAGCCTGAAGGAAATGCCTGTCGCCTGGCGGGGGAAGGGGTTTGAGGAGCGCGATGGACGCTTCTTCCTACGCCAAGAGTTCCAGGCTGGCGTTGAGCTTCAGCAGCAGGACATACGCCGGGAACTTCCCGACGGAACGTTTCATCTCGTGTTGTGCCGCAATCTCGCCTTCACGTATTTCGAGGAGAATCTGCAGCGCGAGATTGCTATCGCCATCCACGACCGGCTTGTGCCCGGCGGGGTGCTCGTTCTCGGTAAGCAGGAAAAGCTTCCCCGGGAGGCTGTGGGATTTGTCGAAGTCGCTCCTCACTTGCGCATCTACCGTAAGACGCTTCCCCCCAAGAACTGAGAGGAGGTCGAGGAGTGGCAGAAGCTCGATCTGGCCTCGAAAGGCTCGGCCAAGCACGGGGACCCATTCCAGGCCACGGCTCGGAATTGCTGGTGTCCTGTCCCGCATTATTGTTGACAATGAGGTGGTTGACGGGAACCCCCTCACCCGGTCCCGCTCTGCGGGACCACCCTCTCCCCCAAGGGGGAGAGGGCTGTATAATTTGGTCGACACTCTCCTTCTTCTTGTACTCTCCCCTCGGTCCGTCATCTGACGGACAGACGGTGGTGCTCCCGCAGGGGCGGGACGGGAGCCGGTGAGGGTACTCACGGCGGGGCTCCCGCCTGCGGCGGGACAGGCTCCGCCCCCCTTCCTTGTGCGTGCGCCCGCTTTCATGCTTTCTGGGTGCCGCAAAGCCGCATGAACGGCTATTATGTAGGGGTCAGTAAGGGACAATTTAAAGGGGGTCTCGTGAGCATGGACATCATCACTGAGGTAGGTGAAACGGCTGGAGAAGTCTGGCGCTTGCTCGAAAGCAGCGGGCCACTAACCGTGGCCCAAGTGAAAAAGAAACTCAACAGGCCGAGCGAGCTCTTGAATTTCGCTGTAGGGTGGTTGGCACGCGAAGACAAAGTCGAAATCATTTATGAAAAGAAGAACTACCGGCTGCAAGTGAAATAGCGAAATGACGAGGAAACTCGGCCGCCCGAGCTGGGCTGACCAGCCCGTGTTTTAGATCACGACTCGGCGTGTCTGCCAGGCAGGTAATTTCTCAAGTCATCGACAGCATCTGGCTGGTGAGCAAAAACAGGCCGACTAAGAAAGTGACCCCACGAGCACACCGGAAAGGGGTCTGGCCGCTAACCCGCGATCGGGTTGGTCGCCCGCAGGACTGTCTAGCGGGTTGCTGAAAAACGGTTTATGGGGGCGGGCGGCAGGCTGTCGATTTTCCGGTACGGATACAAGTTTCTGCCTTCGAGGGAGAACGCGCAGTTGGGCGAGATCAATTCCGGAGCCACGCAGGACTTCCACGTGGCCAATTGGTTAGACTGCATGCGCAGCCGCTTGCAGCCGAATGCCGATGTGGTCTCCGGCCATTACTCCTCCATGGCCTGCCATATCGGAAACATCGCCTATAGGGAAAAGCGCCAGGTCGTCTGGCAGAAGGAGTGGGAAGTATGAGCATCGAAATTGGCGTGAACATGGAATTCATCCGTTCGCAGGACCAGCCGTTTGCCGTGGGGGTGGAGCGCGCCGCGCAAATCGGGTTTCGCTACGTTGAGCCTATGGTTCACAACGGGCGGGAGCTGCTGAGCGAAGCGGGCTATTTCCACTCGTTTTCGTTGGATGACGATCCCTGGCAAATGAAGGACATCCTGGATCAATATGGGGTTCGTCCCTCGGGCTTGAGTTCTCATTGTCCTCTCATGCGCCCGGAAATCAGCGTTCCATACCTGCAGAAGGCCATCCGGTTCGCGGCGGCTATCGGCGCGCCGGTAGTGAACACCGACGAAGGCATCCGGCCTTCCTGGATGAGCCTTGAGGAGGCTTTCCAGATAATGAAGTACACACTGACCGCGGTCCTGCAGACGGCTGAGCGCTACGGCGTTTATCTGGGGATCGAACCCCACCAGAGCATTTCCCGCACTACCGAGGGCCTCCTGCGCATCGCTACGCTGGTGAAGTCAACGCGCCTCCGGGTGAATTATGACACCGGCAACGCCTTTCTGGCTGGCGAAGATCCTTATGAAGGGCTGAAGGCTGTCCAGCATCTTCTGGTTCACATTCATGCGAAAGACATTGCCTTCCAACAAGCGGAGGCGGAGAAGGGAAAGGTGACCGGCACGCCGGTTGGATGCGCGTGCGGTGACGGCGCTGTCGACTGGGCCAAGGTCATGGCGATTCTCCGCGCGGCGGGCTACGAGGGAGTTCTATCAGTTGAATGCGGGACTCCGGATCAGGCGGCGCGAAGCCTTGCGCATTTGAGACCGCTGGTGACGCAACAAGGAGAAGAAAAGAAATGAGGAAAGACTTTCACACTTCTTGCAGGGTGGCGCGTTTTCTCGCTATCTCGCTGCTGCTCGGCTTTTCAGTCAGAGCTCAGGAAATGGCTCCCTTTTTCAAGCCGGGTACGATCCGGGCACTGATCTTTTCCGGGCGAAACAATCACGACTGGCGATCGACCACTCCGTATTTGAAGCAACTCCTTCTGCGGACCGGCCGCTTTGACGTGCGCGTCGTTGGGGAACCTGCGGGCACAACCAGCGCGACTTTGGCTGCTTATGATGTGTTGGTGCTGGACTACAACGGGCCGCGCTGGGGCGAGGCGACCGAAAAAGCTGTGGAAGGATTCGTGAAATCCGGTAAGGGGCTGGTAGTCATTCACGGAGCCAGTTATGCCTTCACCGGCCTGGAGGTCTTGGGCGATGGCCACAAGAAGATGGGAATCAGGCAACCGCCTTGGCCGGAATACCTGAAAATGCTTGGTGGTTATTGGGCAGAGGACTCCCCGAAAACCGGCCACGGGCAACTCCACACGTTCCCAGTGAAGTTTGTGAAACCGCAGCATCCCATCGCACAGGGAATGAAAGAGAGCTTCCTAGCCACGGATGAACTCTATCACCACATGCGGATGCTGCCCGCCGCGAATGTCCTGGCCACGGCGTTTGACGACCCGAAGTTCGAGGGAACCGGAGCGGATGAACCGGTCCTCTGGACGGTCAACTACGGAGAAGGCCGCGTGTTCCACACCACCCTGGGCCATGATCTGGCGGCCATGCAAGAAAGTGGATTCATCGCGACTTTTCTGCGCGGTACAGAATGGGCCGCCACCGCCAAGGTCTCCTTGCCGCCCGATCTCCCGACCCACCCCGCAACGGGCTCGGTTTTGCGCCTCCTGGTAGTGACGGGAGGGCATGATTATCCAACCTCCTTTTATACGCTTTTCGAAGGGACAGAGGATTTCGACTGGCAACATGCCACCTCGAACCACGAAGCTTTCAAGTCGGACATCCGCGCCAGGTTCGACGTGCTGGTCCTCTATGATCTGTCGGCAGAAATCAGCGAGGCCGAACAAAAGAACCTGGTGAGTTTTCTGGAAAGCGGCAAAGGTATGGTGGTGTTGCATCATGCCATCGCTGACTATCCAGGATGGGATTGGTGGTCACGGGAAGTGGTGGGAGGTAAGTACCTGCTCAAACCCGAGGGCGGCAAACCGGCGTCAACCTTTCTCCACGATCAGGAACTGTTCATTGAACCCGCGGCGAATCATCCGATCCTTACCGGCGTGGGACGTATGCACTTCCGGGATGAAACGTATAAGGGCATGTGGATTTCCCCTGAAGTGAAGGTTCTGCTGAAGACCGAGAATCCCACCAGCGACGGGCCGCTGGCTTGGGTCAGCCCGTATGAGAAATCGCGCGTGGTTTGTATTCAATTGGGACACGATCAGTCCGCTCACCTCCATGCGGCTTACCGAACCCTGGTAAGAAACGCCATTCTGTGGACAGCGGGAAAGCTTGGCGAGAAGCATTGATATCGAGTGAACAGGCGGTGAGACGCAGACTTCGCGCGACTCCGTCTCGCTAGCCTCATCCGCGCTGGCCGCGCATTCATGCCGGCATAGCGGGTCTCCTCAGACGTGGTTCCTCAACATTAGCTCTTTGGGATGGGGCTCAAGATAGACTTGCCCGCGGAGATGCGTGACATCTAACTGGCGGACGTAATGGCGAATAAGCGTAACGGGGACCACCAGGGGAACCAGACCAGCCCGATAGTCCTGGAGGAGTGCATGTAATTCGCCACGTGAGTCAACGTCGAGTTTCTTGCTGAAATGCCCAACGATGTGCTGAAGAACGTTCGAATGCCGCTTGGTTGTGGCCATTTCGCGCAGCGCACCCATGAACGCCGATTCGTAGCGGTCGCGGAGTTGGACGCGCGGCATCGCCCGAGCGCCCGCGACCAGCCTGCCCAGGTCCGCGTAGGCTTTCGGCGAGTGAGCCATCAGCAGGAGCTTGTGGGCGGTGTGGAACCTGACCAGATCTCCCAATTTCCAGCCGCCCCCAAACAGCGAGCGCAGGCGATGATAAGCAAAAACGCGCTCGATGAAGTTCTCCCGGATGCGCGGGTCGGAGATGCGTCCCTCTTCCTCGACGGGGAGATTGGGGAATTGACGAAGCAAAGCTTCCGCAAAAAGGCCCCGGCCCGACTTTGACGGCACTCCATGAGCATCAAACACGCGCACACGTTCCATACCGCAGCTTGGTGAGCCCTTCTTCAGGACGTAACCACAAAGGCCTTCTTTGGCCAGTTCTGCTACACGACGGTTGGCATAAGTGCGCATCGCCTCGGTGTGGTCGGCGCCAGTCTTGGGCATGACCAGGCGGGTATCGTGGCCGATGCGGACCAGTCGCAGCGTTTCGCGTGGCGTGCCCAGCCCCATCTCCACTTCCGGGCAAACCGGCGTCCATTCCACATAGCGGCCAAAGGTTTCGACCAGGAAAGCATCCCGCTTGTGCCCGCCGTCAAAGCGAACCTTCTCGCCCAGAAGGCAGGAGGAGATCCCCACCCGAATCAGAGGTGCGGTCCGTCCGCTCATGAGTTCATGCTCCAGATTCCCAGATGGCGAGATTGAGCGCGGGGTTATCTATGGCTCTCTGCGCGCCTCTCTCCACGCCGCACCGCACGGGGTCGTTGAGATGGGCGAAAGTCCCCTTCGTCCGGTTCGCAGCCGGAGGATGAACTGAAAGACGTCGCGGCATGCATACTGGGTGGACCATTGCGAGCCAGGTGGATTGTTGCGCAACCGGAAGGTTTTACTTAAACTCTGTCTCCCGGGTCCGCGGGCGTCCGTGTTGCTTCATTGGAACGCAGAGAGGTCCATGCGAGCGTTGATACGCAGACTCGGAGTGAGGATTCTATGAGCACAATGTGCCAGGCCATTCGTAAATCCCTTTTTCCATGCATTCTCGCCGTGACGATGGGTTGCGCCTTAACTCAGTCCATCCGGGCGCAGGAAAAGGCGCCAGCCTATCGCAATCCATCCCTGCCGATCGAGCAGCGCGTGGACGACCTTGTCGCGCGGATGACGCTCGAGGAAAAAGCTCTGCAGATGCAGAACACCGCTCCGGCCATCCCCCGGCTCGGCATCCCGTCCTACGACTGGTGGAGCGAAGCGCTGCACGGCGTGGCGCGTGCGGGCTATGCGACGGTGTTTCCGCAGGCCATCGGCATGGCAGCCACCTGGGACGCCGGCCTCGTACACCGCGAAGCCCAGGCCATCGCCACCGAAGCCCGGGCCAAGTACAACCAGGCGCAACGGGAGGGCAACCACAGCATGAACTACGGGCTTACGATCTGGTCGCCCAACATCAATATCTTTCGCGATCCGCGCTGGGGACGCGGCCAGGAGACCTACGGTGAAGAGCCGTTCCTGACGGCGAGGATAGGATTGGCCTTCGTCACCGGACTGCAAGGTGACGATCCCAAATACCTGAAGACGGTGGCCACGCCCAAGCACTATGCCGTGCACAGCGGCCCGGAAACTGCGCGCCATGGTTTCAACGTCCAAGTGGCGCCACGCGATCTGGAGGACACCTATTTGCCGGCATTCCGTGCGACCGTTGTGGAGGGGCATGCCGATTCCGCCATGTGCGCTTACAACGCTGTAGACGGCTCTCCCGCCTGCGCGAACACCTATCTGCTCGCAACGACGCTGCGCGACGCCTGGCGCTTTCAGGGTTACGTCACCTCCGACTGCGGCGCGGTGGGTGACATCACCGCGGGTCACCACTACACACCTGACAACGAGCACGGCTCCGCCGTGGCCGTCCGCGCCGGAACGGACACCACTTGCGGGAATGAGTACGTCACGCTGGTGAAGGCCGTGCACGACGGGCTCATCAAACAGGGCGAGATTGACACCGCGGTCAAGCGCCTGTTTACGGCGCGCATGCGCCTGGGCATGTTTGATCCTCCGGAGATGGTCCCCTTCAACCGGATTCCCATGTCCGAAGTTGACTCGGCTCAACACCGCGAGCTGGCGCTCCGGGCGGCGCGCGAATCTATGGTTCTGCTCAAGAACCCGGATGGCGCGTTGCCGCTGAAACCACACGTAAAGACGATTGCGGTGATCGGCCCCAACGCCGAATCGCTGGTTGCGCTCGAGGGGAACTACAACGGCACGCCCCCGCATCCGGTGTTGCCGGTGGACGGCCTGCGCAAGCAATTCGCCGCCAAAGCGGAGGTGCTCTACGCGCAGGGCTCGGCTTATGTGTCGGAACTGCCTGTACCCGTGCCGAGCACAGTGTTTCACACGGCCGGCGCCGAGCCGAAGCCGGGCCTCCAGGCTGAATATTTCGCCAACACGGAATTCTCCGGCACACCAACGCTTCTGCGCGTCGACCCGCAGATCCAGTTCGATTGGAACGCCGCCTCACCCGCGCCGGGGGTTCCCATGAAAGCTTTCGCCGTGCGCTGGAGCGGCACGCTCACGCTGCCCGGCCCTGGAGACTATACGTTCGGCATCGATCAGCCCCCCTGCTATCCTTGCCAGGATCACGAAACCTTCCGCGTATACCTGGACGATAAGCTCCTGACCAGCGGCGCCCAGGAGGATCACGGTCCCCCGGTGCCATCCTTTAAGGTCCACGCTGCGGATTCGGGACCGCACAGCTTTCGCCTGGAGTACGCGCACCGCGCGCCGCTGTTTGGTGCCGGCGTAATCCTGGTGTGGCAGCCGCCGGCAGACGTCCTGCGCGAGGAAGCGGTGCGAACGGCCCAGCGCGCCGACGTGGTGGTTGCATTCGTCGGACTCTCGCCTGAGCTCGAAGGTGAAGAAATGGGGATCCATGTGGAGGGCTTTAGCGGCGGTGACCGGACCGATCTCGGCCTGCCGCGCGTGCAACGCGATCTGCTCGAGGCGCTGGCCGCGACCGGCAAGCCCTTGGTGGTAGTGCTGATGAACGGCAGCGCGCTGGCCGTCGACTGGGCCGAGCAGCATGCTGCCGCCATCCTCGAGGCGTGGTATCCGGGCGAGGAAGGTGGGACGGCCATCGCCGAGACGCTGGCGGGCGTCAACAATCCTGCCGGAAGATTGCCGGTCACTTTCTACGCCTCGCTCGACCAGCTTCCTCCCTTCGAAGACTACTCGATGCAAAACCGGACGTACCGCTATTTCCGCGGGCAGCCTCTCTATGAGTTTGGCTACGGGTTGAGCTATTCCGTCTTCCAGTACGTCAACCCCAAGCTTTCGACCGAGCGGCTCGAGGCTGGCCAGCCACTCACCGTTGAGGTGGACGTCCGCAACACCAGTAAGGTTGCGGGTGACGAGGTGGTGGAACTCTATCTGCAATACCCGCCGTCAGCGAGTGCACCTATCCGCGCGCTCAAAGGATTCCAGCGCGTGCACGTCCTGCCCAGCGAGACGAAACACGTTCGTTTCCGGCTCGGTCCGCGCGACTTGAGCCAGGTGACGGAAAAGGGTGAACACGTTGTGTTGCCCGGTCGCTACAGCGTGTCGGTGGGCGGCCGACAGCCCGGTGAAGGGCAGGGGTACGCCCTGTCCTACTTCGAGATTACCGGCGAGGCGAAGTTGCCTCGCTAGTGCCGTTCCGACCTGCCTGCGCCTGCCTGCCGCAGGCAGGGCAGGCAGGCTTTTTGCGGCCACTTACCTTCAGAAGCGGGTGCAGCTTCGGTTTCCAAAGGGATTGCGTGGAAAAGGGGCCACGGGCCCGAGCACGTCTCCGCATGGATTGGCCGCACTCAGGCCATTTGCCCACTTGAGCTCGGTGTTGCCGACTCTAGGGCGGGCCGACGTTGGGGGGCACTTTTCCGGTTAGGAATTCCAGGAAAGCCAGCAAGTCCGCTCGCTCCGGCCCAGTGAGGAAGTCGAGGACATGGATTTCTTTATCGAGGTGCGGGTTTGAATTGCCGCCCCCAAGGTAATAGTCGATGGCATCCTTCAGCGTTTTCCTACTGCCATCATGGAAATAAGGCGCTGTCAGAGCGATGTTGCGTAGCGACGGTGTCCTGAAGGCACCGCGATCGGCGTCGTTCTTCGTAACCATGTAGAGGCCCAGGTCAGCCAACTCACCAGAAGGATTCGCCCCCACACCGATGTTGTGAAACTTGTTGTCGATGAACAAGGCGTACTTTTCGCCGATGGCGTGGCACGCAGTGCAGTTGCCTTTCTTCGGGTCCCGGAAAACTTCGAAGCCACGCTTGGCTGATTTGCTTAACGCCCTCTTGTCGCCTCCGAAGTAGTAGCGGTCGAAAGGCGAGTCGCCACTAATCACCGTGCGCTCGAAAGAGGCGATGGCTTTCTCCACCATCTCGTAGGTAATAGGTCCAGGGCCAAAAGCTTTTTCGAAGGCGGCCCGATAGCTTGGATCAGCGGTCAGCCTTTCGAGATCTTTTGCGGCGTGCATGTGTCCTTCGAGGTCGTTCACGCAAACACACTCAAAAGCCGCAGGTCTGGAGAGCGAGACCGGCGCTACAACGGACATCGGAGACGCGAAGGTGTCGCCGCGGCGACAAAACCAAGTGCCGGGCTCCCGCCTCCGGCGGGACGGGTTCCGCCCGGCTCTACCAAAGAGGCGGCGTAATGGAATTCTCACACACACGCTACAGCCTGGGTTGTCACACGAATTTGCAGTTTTCAATAAGGCTTCACACGCCGGCGAAATTCTATGGAGCGGAACTCCCCCGGCGCAATCCGTAGCGTCAAGGATTGGCGCGCGGGTGCAGCTTCAATCCTCTTTTGCGACGATAAGTCGTACCATTCGGCGAACCCAGGCAGAGACGATGGCAAGGGCCTGAAGGTTACTTGCAAAGCATGGAGATTGTGGTTGACTACGGCGACCCGAAAGCCCATCGGGGTTCTCGTCGCTGCCAAGTCCACATCCGAATTGGCCCCGAGGATGTCCACCGGGCGGCCTACACCGACGGACGACGTTGCCACGTCGATGAGGTCTCGAACGAGCTCGGGGAACCATCGCGCGGCAGTCATGGCGTCAGGCACAACGGTTACGACTGTGCCCTTTCCGTATCGATTCACAAGCGCCGCCGCAGAGCCATCCTCGAACGTAGCCACCACTTTCGCGCCCGTGCTTCTCCACGCGGCAAGCTGGACCGCGCCTAAAGCCTGCTGGCTTCCAGCAGCGGCGCGGCTGCCGGCCGCCGCGCGAACACGTACAAGGGTGTGCAATTTGCTCGGCAGTGGCTCGCCACCGAACACTTCTCGTTGATCATAACTGCTTCCCATGGGGATCTGCGGACCGAAGGCCACTAGCGCGCCCCCCTGCTGGACTAGTGCCTTGATCAGATCGCTGTCTGTTTGCTGAAAGCCGGAAACATTGGGAAGCACGAGCACCGTCCGCTCCTGGAGGAGCCGATTGAGCACGTCAGGGTTCAGATGCATAGGAAAATAAGGCAAGAGCGACTCGCTCAAGGGGGGCGCATACGGCAGCACGTTCACGGGGATCCCGAGCTCCCGGAACGCATCCAGCGCCGGTAAGAAACATTCCGACCAGCGTTCGATCACCCAGTCCGAGTAAGGGAAATAGACCGCCAAGGGGTTGGGTTCATGGGACGCCGGTGCTATCGCCCCAAACGCCTGCATCCCATCCAAGACGGCCTGACGACTGCGCTGAGCTTCCGGATGCTTCTTCAGGGACTCATAGATCACGGGATGGTACGCGAAGAAAACAACGCCATCGTTGTCCGCCACCGTCGCCGCGCTGAGGATCTCCTGGTAAATGTTCCCGTAGTTGGTGAGGTACCTGTGGTTCACCGCCTCCTCGAGATATCCAAACAACTCCACATGCGTTAGCGCGATTTTGTTTTGCAGCCGCTTGGCGCCCGCGCCCAGCGAACAAAAATCCCTCACCCGCCGGAGGGGATATTTCTTCCGGTTGTCGGGACGGTAACTGGCCATGACCATCCCCTGGAAGATGAGCACATCCAATTCCCGGAGCGTGCTCAGATAGCCGGCCAGCAGGGGATCATCCACGTAGGGAGCACAACCCGTCAGCAAACCCGCATTAAGGCTCTTGGCGCAGTTGCAGAACTCGCGGAGGTACGGAACGAGGTACGTCCCACTGCCTTCCTGATACGCGTAGAACCCAACCAACGAAGGATGGTGACCATACAGGTTGTACAACTCCTTCATGAGGGCTTTGGTTTCTTCCATCCGGGCTTCATGGGGAGAGTTGCGCGTCATGTCCCATCCCACGGAAAGCAGGACGGCAAAGCCTTCAGAATCTCCATGACGCAGCAGGGCCTCAACCAAATCGTTTGCGGAACCCGGAATGATGTCTGTCTTGCAGATTGCGGACGGGTAATAAGCCTTCTCCTTGGTAACCAGAGCGTGGGCGATGAGAAGATTGCCGCCCAGATGGCTGAAGTCCTGTAGATACTCGGCCAAGTCTGCCTGGGGCCGATCGGGGTCTACCCGCCCCGGGATAAAAAAATCGCTCACAATCTTTCCGACAAGAAGAGTGGACTTGCCGATGGCCGTGGGGGTCATCTCCTTGCCCATCCAGGCGTGTACCGCGTATAGCCCGGAAGCCGCGTTCTCGCTGACGAGAAATGTGGCACGGTATTCTCCCGGTTTCCCCGGTTGAAGCGGCAGTGACTCAACACCCGCAGAGGGCCGCAAAATAACCGCGTGGACCTGATCTCTCGAAAGCGAAGTGTCCGGGGGAGTCACAAGCATGATTTCGACGGTTTGTCCCCGCTCGGCGCGGAATGGGGTCACGGAAATGCTGATGGTCCCATTCGGTGGAGCGGCTGCCGAAAAAACCGGAGTCAACAGCACCAGAAAGGCGGCAAGCTTAGCGACGAGTCTCAACGTGTAACGAAACAGTACCATGAGATTCTCTCCTCACCGCACCCGGCAAACGGCGGCGGGGCGGTCCGGGCCCGGCGGATTATTCGCTCGGTAACCCGCACACTCAGCATGAGGTGCCGGGAAAGATGGTAATTCTCCACGCATGTTGGATGGGGTTCAAGGGTCACTTTCCTACCTGCTATTAGGGCAGGCTCCGGGAAAGCGGTCAGGCTGTTGAGGATGGCCGATTCCCCGGGCAATCATCCTGAAGGCTGGGATCACCCACAAGCATCGCGTGTTGTTGGCTGGGGGGTTGGGGCGGGAGGATTTCAATTGTGCCAGGCCTTGTCTCTCCAGCACGGGGCAGGGCGGCGACGATCTGCTATTCACTCTACCGCACTCACTGCTGCTTATTAGGTAGCCAGAGCACAATATTGCCAGCGGCAAACCTCTTGAATGCCGTCCCTGGTTCGACATTTCCTTACGAAGAAGGGGCGCTGGCGCCGAATCGGGTTCAGGCCCCCGGCCTCTCTCTGCGTTCAAGTAAGGCCAGGACGGCGCGATTCCAGCCCGCAGGACCAAGTCCTGTGGGGCGCTGGGCGTGAGGAACTGCCGCGAGCGTTTCGGGATCGGAACGGCCCCCTGGGCCCGCCACGATGACGGGCACATCGACGGCGCGCAGCAGAGGGATGTCGTTGGGGCTATCGCCCAGCCCGACGGTGCGCACGCGAGAACCGCGGGTGCGGCGGAACCAGGCGGTGAGGCGGCGAACGGCGGCTCCCTTGTCGTTGTCGCTCATGATGTGAAAGAAGCGGCTGCCCCGGGTCGCGCGCAGTCCTCGACGGCGAATCTCCGCGCGCAAGCGCGGCCAGGCACCGGGGTCGGTTTCCAGAATCAGGAAAGGCTCGTCGAATTCCCGTGCCTTTGCTCGGCGGGCTTCGCGCGATTCCAGGCCGGTGAATCCAGCCACCTCCCTGACGCTCATTTGCGCGAAGCCCCGAGTGCGGACGCCGGCCGTGCGTGAGGCCGCCCGGAGCTCGGAAACCAGTCTTCGGTACGGTGTGCCCAATGCGACTTTCCACCAGCCGCCTGGCACCCGCTGGCCTCCCTCAATCTGGAAAGCGAAGTAGCGGACGGGAACATAGATACCGCCGCCGTTTTCCACGACAAAGGGTTCGCGCCGGCCAAGCTGGGCTAGTAATGGAAGGACTTCCGCGCGGGTCTTGCTGCTCACAATGACGAGCGGCAGGGCGTTTTTCTCCAATGCCTTCAGTGCCCGGCTCGCGGCTCGCCACTGGTAAGTCTTGTCATCGAGCAAGGTGCCGTCGAGGTCGCTGAAGAAAATCCAGTCTGGATGCGCGGCGGAGGACATTTGCGCCCCCTAGACATGGTGCAGGGTGTCTTCGTCGTGCTCCTTGGGGGTCGGCCGAAACTGCGATTGCAGCAGGTCGCGTGCCAGGTCGCGTGCTCCGAAGCCGAAGGCGATGGCCGCTGCCGTCACCAGGCCACCAAACAGGATCGCGAAAGTGACGATGATGGTCGTACGGCCGATGCCCAACTCATCCAAACTGGCGACCACCGCCAGCGTCATGACGAAGGACCGCACTAGCCCTGACAGCAGACCTGCCGAGGGCACGCCCTTATTGACGGCCGCAATCAGCACGCTCCGCCCCAGAAACCGGCTGACCAGCCCGCCCACGACCAGGATCACTATGGCGGCGAGCAGGTGGGGGAGATAGAGAAAGAATCGTTCCACCAAATTCTGCGTCCACGGAGTGCGCATGGCAAGCAAGCCGGCGAGCAGCGCGGTCAAGACGATGATCCCCTGGATGACTTGCCCGGCAAGATACGAGCAGGAGCGCGCCAGGCCCAGCCGCTCTACCTCGGTACCCACGCCTAGGCGGTCGCACAAACGGTCGAACCGCACCGTGCGCAGCACGCGGTAGACAACTTCCTTGGCCAGCCAGCCCACCACGAGTCCCAACAGGATGACAATCAACATTCCCAACAAGCTCGACAGGCTCGCGACGGCATGCTGACCCAGTTCTCGCAGGGGTGCGACGATGGCTTGTTCCCAGAAGGCGTTCATGGCCCTCACCTCTTTTCTGCGTCCCAGCGGCTGATGACGGAGGCTCTCATCTGCTCGTAAACCAGGCAGAGCCTCTCGATCCGGTCTTCCACCTGGGCCGCCGATTCGTGCTCGGTCTGGCGGGCGAAGGACGCTACCCACCCCAGGTACAGTGGTGTGATCGATTTCACCAGGTGCTCGCGGTTCAGCACGCGCCGGTGGTACGCCAGCGCGAAGTCGTACACCACGCCCACCCACACCTCATCCGGCAGCGCAAACTTCTCCGCCGGCGCGGCCGCAATGCTTGCCAGTGCCTTGAGAAGCCCCGGCGACAGCACGCGTGCGTAAACCGGCTGCAGGTCGCGACATCCCTGTTGGAACGCGGCGAGCATTCGCGCGAGATTAATGGGCACGGGCTCCAGCCCCACCTCAAATGGAAAGCCGAACAGCGGCGCCGGCTGTGAGCCTCGCACCCTTGTCCACACATCGTAATAGGTTTCCATCAAGCTAAAGACCGAGCCCAGCACCTGCGCGAGCATGGCGCTGAGATCGGCCCCAGGGTCTTTGGGGTCGTGAATCTTCGCCCCCAAGTAAACCTGACAGGTGCGGAAGTTTTCGGCGATCGCCGTGGTGGTCATCCAGATGTCGATGCCGTAGCGGGCGACGTCCATGGTCCACACGTCCCGCGTGAGGAGGTGGTGCGCCAGGCGGCCCGACAGCCCGAAGTCGCCGCCGATGGGCTGCCGGACTTGCCGTCCGTACAAGGCGCGCGTGAGCGGGTAGACAATGCTGTTGGTGATCGTTCCGTCGTACTTGTGGCGCTTGTAGTAGGGCGCTACGTAATCGTATTCATGGTCGAGCACTGGGCGCAACAGCAAGTCGAACCACTCCGGAGTGATGCTGCGCAGGTCCGCGTCCACCACCGCGCAGGCCCGCGCGCCGACCACCTGCGCGATGCGGAAAATAGTGCGAAACGCACTCCCCTTGCCCGGGAGACCGTGATAAGGAGTGCTAAGGCGGTGCACAGGGTGGAGCGGGTGCTTGACGAGGAGCAATTGCTGCGTATCCAGTTGAGCCGCCTCCACGACCTCGCGCGTGCCGTCCTTTGACCCGCCGTCGGAGTTGACGATCAGCGCCTTGCGGTCGGGAAAGTACTTCAGCAATCCGGCGTGTGCAGCCCGCACCACGTGGCCGATGGTGTGGGAGTTGTTGTAGCTGGGGATGCCAACCACGATGTCGGCCCTGCCGACGGCGGCTACTCGTTCGCGAACTTGACCTTGCAGGATCTCTTCCGCCAAGTCTGTCTTCCTCAGGCGTTGTCCTCTTCCACGGACTCGTTTAACCGCTTGAAGATGTCGGGAATGGCCGCGACAACCCGATTCCAGTTGGGAATGAGCGGCTGGCCGAGCGGGTCGGCGAGGAAGCTCTCTCCTGCCAGGCGCAGGCCACGCGCGAAGGCGTGGACAACTTCTTCTTCCGCGTGGAGATCGAAGGCGAGCCCGTTGATCGAGGCATCGGCGTGATAGCGCGTGATCATGTCCTCCGCGGCTCGGACGTACTGAGTCTGCAGCGTGCGGAAGAGGCCGCTGGAAAGCACGACGCCTTCGGCGGCGAGCGTCCGAAAGAGCGTCTTGGCGATGTCCACGGTCATGCGCAAGAGGCCCTTTTGCGGGTCCTGCGCCGAGAGATTCTGGTGTTTGTGCTCGTAGTTGTCGCAGAGGTCCACCTGGCAGTGACGTTTGACCGAGAAGTTGCGATACATCTCGGCCAGCACCCCCACCTCCAGACCCCAGTCACCCGGAATCCGGGTCATGCGGGCCATGTCGGCATACATGCAGAATTCCCCCGCCAGCGGGTAGCGGAAGCTGTCCAGGTAAGTGAGAAAAGGGTGGGGGCCGAGCAGGCCCTGGAGCGACCGGATGAGCGGCGTGATCAGCAAGCGGGTGACCCGGCCGTGCATGCGGTCCGTGATGCGCGCGTAGTAACCCTTACAAAACGCGAAGTCGATGCGCAGGTCGGCCACGGGGTAGCAGAGACGGGCCAGAATCTCGCGCGAGTAGTTAACGATGTCGCAATCGTGGAGGGCAATGATCTTCGACCGCCCGCTGGAAAGCACGTACCCATAAGCGGTCCAGCACGACCGGCCCTTGCCGTCCTCGCCCACCGGCAATGCCGCGGCCGTCGCGTCCCTGTAAATCTTCTGAATTCGAGGCCCGTCGTTCCAGACCACACACGCGCGCGGATGCACTCCCGCCACGCGGCGGCGCGCCTCCGCAAACTGCTGGGCATCCGCTTGCCCCAGCGTCATCACGACCTCGCTCAGGTACGGAACCCGCGATACCTCCTCGAGAATGCGCGGCATGGCTTCGCCCTCGAGCTCCGAATAGAGCGCGGGCAAAACCAAGGCTATGGGCTGGCTTCGCGCACATTCGATGAGATCTTTCTCCAGGGATTCCAGCGATCGCGTTCCCAAGCGATGCAGGGTGGCCACGACTCCGGTCTGATGGAAGTCGGACATGTCTGCACTTCCTTTCTGTAAGATCGCTTCATCAGAAGCCCCGCTACTTTCCTGTCCAGCGTGTTCCCTGAATCAAGGAACGAAACTTGGCCCGTAGAAATTGCAGGAATCCATCGGCCCTCCAGACTTCCTCGGCTCTTTTCCCGGAGGATATCTGTTCCGCGGGTGCGGCGTCCATCGCGATCCAGGCGGGGACGGTCAACTGGCAACAGTTAGGCAGGTGGTGCTATCGACGCCATGGGCCATGAGCCGGCAGCCGTAGACGCCGGAGGCTGTACGCTCGGTACTCCAATCCGCCATGTGCACACCTCTCCTGCTCCATCCTCGAGCCAATACTGCGACGCGCTCGCCGAATGCGTCGTACATCTCCAGTGAGGCGTGCCCGTCGGCAGGAAGGTTGTATTCGACCACGAGCGATGAAGGCCCCTGTCCCGGCTTGGCCTGGCCGAGCACTCTAAGCCCCGGCCGTTCGCCGCCGGAAAGGCAAGCAGACACCGGCTCTGCCGGGTAGGCAAACGGCTCATCGCAGAGGTGGTATTGGGGTTCTGACTCCTTTTGAAGGTAGGGAGTCTTCAGGGGTGTGCGTGCAAACCGGTCGAGCGGCGTGAGCTTGGGTCCCCTGTTCTCCCATCGATAGACCGGAATGTTCCGAGGATTGAGAGCGGTCGAAGCACCCCGCTCCCTGCCGATGTGGAAAAGACCGAAATTCCCGGGCTCGTGCCCCGCCAGCCAATGACCGATGATGTCAACTCGGAAGGCGTCCTTGCCGAAGATGAGCATGTTGGTCATGAAGATTTCCGGCACACCGTCTCGTCCGGGGCCCCCATTAAACCCGTTGCCGTTCTGACCGTATACGCCTTCGATGATGTTCAGCAGAATTGAAGGCCTTATGAGGGCGTAGGAATCGATCGTCCGCTGAACCCACTCCTCCATATGGCGGCCTCTCTCCGTATCCCACCGCGGAATCCCCGCCTGCCTGTGCTTGGCATGAAGCTCGTCAACATGACGTTCCGCATCCGGCTGAAAGTCCTGGGCGATGGCGGCCTGGAGACCTCCACAAAACTGTATGTAGGGTTTAATATTCGTTCCCTGCAGGTTCTTGATACACAGAGTCAGTCCCATAGAGTGGGTTTTGAACTTGGAGACATTGACCAGGTGGCAGTCAGGGTAGTTGAACGGGCCAAGGTATTTCGTACGCTTGAAGACCACGCCGTCTGAGCAGTCCTTGGGCGTCGGCGACCTTGAATCGTCGTCTGCATAGTGCACTCCGCTGCGCCGGGCCATTTCGCCGTAACCAGTATCGGGTTGGTCCACCATCAGGCCTTCTCGCACATAGAGGTTCTCGGCTCTGACCTGCGCCTGTCTCATTCCATCAAGGAGACCCTCGACCACATACGGATCGGTAACAATAGCATGTGTGAGCCCCGAGCCTGAGGTGGCCGTCAGGTTGGGTTTGAACGCGAACTTATGCGACAAATCAATGCCGGGATTCTTCCGCAGGGTAAAGATGCGCCTTGCTAATTCCCCTGCCTGTAGCCTCTTGCCGTCCGAATCGTCCTTCGATGGGACATTGGTCATGCGGATGAACACGGCCTCTGGATGCGCCTCGATGAAGGGATGCAAGCCGAAGTAAGCGGGCGCAACGTGGTGACGCGCAAACAACTTCGCACCTGGCCACGCCGACGACGCGAGACCAAACCCTGCCATGCTCTGCAGAAACCATCTTCTATTCACAGTCCGCCTCCTCACCAGGCCGCCCCCTGATGATCGTATGTCTTGTCCATCCATTAGCAATTGCGCAGAGGACGATACTCCCACCGGCCACAATCACCTGCGCGTTTAGTTTACCACTGTGATTGCGGCGAGCAAAACCTTTAATCCGCACCAGACTGCCTTCCTTTCGGACTCTTCGGCTCCGCCCTGGACCGGACGGACGGGGTGAGGGCCGGCTCACCCAGGGCTCCCGATCAAAAGCATCGGGACAGGTCACACCCTGGGCTAGGGGCTCTCGTCCGTCAGCTGACGGGCTGTTGGTGCAGCCCCGGGACGCAAGAAGCTTTATTCAGCAATCTCACGTGACCGGATATTAGCCCGCGGAGAATCTGTGACTTGACATGTGCTTTTATTTTCACGATGCTGAGCGTCTTCTGGGAGGCGGTTAAATGGTCGGACGAGCCATGCTCTTCCTGGCGCTGGCGGGCCTTCTATCGTCGGGAATCTATCTGGCGCTGGCGGTGCTTGCAGCTATGCGCTTCCGCTTCGCGCTGCGCAAAACGACTGCTTCAGGTGATCGCGACCTCGCGTTCCCTCCAGTGACGGTCTTGAAGCCGTTGCACGGGATGGAACCCCTTATGGAGAAGAGGCTGGAAAGTTTTTTCCGTCAGGATTACCCCAATTTCGAATTGATATTTGGCGCTCGCTATGGGAGCGATCCCGCCTTGAAAGTCGTGGACGCACTTCGGCAGAAATATTCGGGAATCAGGACAAGAGTTATTCTCTCCGGCGAGCCCGCCTGCCCCAATGCCAAAGTACACACCTTGGGGAAAATGGTAGCGGCGGCATCTTACCCGGATCTCGTGATCACCGACAGCGACGTGCAAGTTGCGGCCGACTTTCTGAGGCAGGTGGTGCGCCCACTCCGGGATGCGAACGTCGGGCTGGTGACCTGCATCTATCGCGGTGTGCCCACCGGAGGGTTGTGGTCCCTGCTGGAAGCGCTAGGCATGTCCGTGGAAATGACGTCTGGCGTGCTGGTGGCCGAATGGCTCGAAGGCATGAAGTTTGCCCTCGGGCCGGCCATGGCCACGCGGAAGGATGTCCTGGCCAAGCTCGGTGGAATCGAGGTGCTCGGCACTTACTGTTCTGATGATTTCGTCCTGGGTCAGCTTGCGTACGCGGCCGGAAAGAAAGTTGTGCTCTCCCACCACGTTATTGACCACGTGGTGCTGAACCGGTCCGCGCGAACCTCGTGGCTTCATCAAGTTCGTTGGATGAAGAGTACGCGGTTTTCCCGTCCGCTGGGTCATGTTGGCACCGCGATGACTTTTGCCATGCCTTTCGGCCTGCTGGGGATGGTGGCAGGATGGGCGACGGGGAGTTGGACACTCGGCTTTGGACTCCTGGGCCTCGCAGTCCTGAACCGTGTCGTCCAATCAATAGCTGTAGGATGGGGAGTTGTCCGTGACGCGCGTTCACTGTGGTTCTGCTGGCTCTATCCGGCACGCGACCTGCTGGGATTCCTCCTGTGGTGTGCCAGCTTCTTGGGCACCGAAATTGTGTGGCGAGGCGAGCGTTACCAGCTCGGGGCGGGAGGGAAAATGACGCGCAAGTTCGCTCCGCCCTCCTCAACCCCAAAGCCGGAGGAGGCTGCGGCGCAGGGCTCGTCATTACCGTCGGTTACTGTAAATCACCTTCCCTGAACTTTGGGCGACAATATACCGCGGCTGGGGGACCACTCGTTCCGCCCGAGCGGTCTCGCCCGGGGGTACGAACAGGAATACCCGATCGCGCTCATTCCAGACGCGCACCAAATCAGCGTCATCCAGGAAGATCGCCGGTGCATCCGGGAATTGCGAACCAAACCACAGCGAAAGTCGTCCTGCCGTAAACCAAGTAAATCCGCCTTCTGAGATAAAACAGCAAGGAGGAGCCGAAAGCCTGGTCGCCGTAAGTCATGACCTTATCCGCCGGCACCTCCTTACGAGTTGAGTCGATCGGGCGAGTCTTCCTTCTTTGGCTCTGCGCTCAACGCTGATTCAGGCCTGCGGCTTTTGATTTCTCGCACGGTGTAAATGGGCTTCTTCTGGGATTCGTAGTACGTGCGTGCAAGCATCTCTCCGAGGAGACCTACGGAGAGAAACTGGATGCCCGTCAGAAGAAGCAGCATCGCGGTGAATAAAAGAGGCCCATGTTCGAGCATTATCGGTTGATGGAGGAAGAGCTTTTCGTAGAGGAGGAAGAACGCGATGGCGGTCCCGGCCCCTATGCCGAGCAGGCTCAAAAGCCCGAAAAAATGCAAAGGCCTGGTGGAATAGTCGAGCAGGAACTTAATGCTGATCAGGTCGAGCAGGACTCGAATGGTTCGGGTAAGGCTGTAGTGCGACCTGCCCTTTTCGCGAACCGCATTCTTGATCGGGATTTCCGTGATCATTGCCCCTGACCAGCTTGCCAGGGCCGGAATGAACCGATGCAGCTCGCCGTAGAGATGAATATTCTGGATGACTTCGGGTCGGTAGGCTTTGAATGTCGTGCCGAAATCGTGCAGCGGCATGCCAGACAGTTTCGCCATCAACCAGTTGGCGACGCGGCTAGGCAGGCGGCGCGTCAACCACGGATCCTTCCTTGCCACCCGCCAGCCGCTGACGATGTCGTAGCCGTCCGCCATCTTGGCCAGGAACTGGGGGATGTCCTCCGGGTCGTGTTGAAGGTCCCCATCCATGGAGATGATGATGTCGCCCTGGGCAAAGTCAAATCCGGCTTGCAGAGACGCGGCTTGGCCGAAATTTCTCCTCAGCCGAACGACGCACACTCGGCCATCCTTCTCGTAGATTTCATCCAGGATAGCGGGTGTCTGATCCCGGCTGCCGTCGTCCACGAAGATGAGTTCGTAAGACTGTCTTAGCCGATTAAGCACGCCGGTGAGGCGTGCATAGAGTGGTCGAATATTCTCCTGCTCATTGTATAGAGGCACGATAATAGAAATCGTTTGGCCGGAGTGAAGGTCCTTTATAGAAGAATTTGCCATTCCACCTCTTCGCCCTGTGCCTTGCTATCGGCGCCAGTTTCCTGCGCAGGCATGTCGGGCGCCAGACCGTTGTGCGCGTCGAAACGAGAATTTTGTTACCGTCGTAGGTCGCCGCGGCCACCCATCTTGGTCCCGCTCTGCGGGGGCGGGCCGCCCGTGCCCGTCAGCTGACGGATCGCGGCATATAAAGGGCAAAGCGCTTTGCTAGTTTGGATTTGAGCTCTCCTCCTGGTTTGCTGCCGCGCTCTCCGAGCGGGCAATGTCTCCGTAATTGACAAGCTGAATGCCGAGGTCTCTTGCCAGGAGCTTGATTGCTGGCTGGGTCAGGGCTTGGTACTCCATCTCGCGTTGCTCCAGCAGCCGCGTGGGCTTGCGTCTTAGCGCATTATCCACAAAACCTGGGTGACACATCAATTCGCTCGTCCCGTCCGGCAGACGACAGAGGATTTCGCGCAGCACCTCCTCATCCAGGAATCCCGTGGGGGTGAGGCCATAGAAATGTTGGGCGCACGCCACCCCGGCTCGCGGGAGTTGGCGGCTCCAGGCGCGGGAGACCACAGCAAGCGCCCAACTGTGCAGAAGCTGCCGGAAGATGATTGCCGTTTCGCGCGGATAACGTTTCACCAGGCGACCCAGGGCGGACCAGCGCTCAGCCACACATCGGATCGCCGGGATACGATACTGGCGGGCAAGCTGGATGCCCATCTTCCCGAGGACAGGCAGGGCGTGCACGTGCTTGTGACTATCCAGATGAGTCGGCACAACCCCTGCGGCCAGGACTTTTTCGATTTGGGCGCGCAGTTCTTTCTCGATATCGGCTGTGCTCACTTGCCGCAAGATAAGCGCTCGCCACAAGCTTCCGGGTGTTCTCGCGAAGCACCCTTGCCCGTTGACGAGGCTCGGAATGCTGGAACCCGGAGCGACAGCTCTGCCTTCGGTAAGATTCAAATGGACCCCGACTCCTAAGCGCGGCGCCTGGCGCGACAAGGCCGCCGCGGATTCGAAAGCTTCGCCGTTTGCCAAGAGGCTCGCACTGCTGATCAGACCGCGATAATGCCCATCGATGATCGCCTGGTTGACCTTCGCCGTCAACCCGAAGTCATCCGCATTGACGATCAGCCTTTTCATCTCCCTGCGTGGGCCCCCGGACGGGGACCTGTGGAGTCGCCGCCTCCTCCCCGCAGGGGATAGTATACTGTGGCATCAAATAAACGCCCAGGCTAACCCAAACCAGAGTCCGCAGCTTCCGAACTAAGGCCAGAGAAACACCGTCTACGCCAGGATATCCCAAGGCATTCATCATCAGTGCGCTGCTGCCTTCATCCACCCCAAGACGCAGAGGGATAAAGCCAAAAATCACAGTCACCATTCGGTTCAAAGCTTCGAGGAGATAAGCTGCAAGGAAGGACTCGTGTCCGGACGTTACCTTCAGGATGAGGTATTAATGCGGGGTGTGCCCGGTGAAGAGTTTCCGAGGCGCGCCGTGGGCTCGTGGTAGGGGAGTCCTCTGCGGCGGACTCCCGCTGGGGAAGAACAAACCCGGCCAGTTTACAGGGAGGAAGCCAACTCGGCTTCGGGTTTTCCCATCCAAGCTGACAGCGAAGCCGTATTCGCAAAATGCTCTGAGTGCCGTGGCGAGATGAGCAGGGGCGTTCTCGGGTGGAGGCTAAACCCATGAGGAAGGTTTTCCTCGTATTTCTGGAACTTGCTTTCTTCTTAGCGTTTGTGCACGCGAAGGAACCGTCGAAGCCGGTAAACTTTTCAGGCAACTGGCTGTTGAATTTCGGCGAGACCAAGAACCCACCCGCGGGTCTAGAGGCCTATAGCCTGGTTGTAAACCAAGATCAGCAGCACCTCAAAGTGGAGACGTCGCTCGAAGGCGATTTGCAGCGCACTCAGAACGCGCGAAATTCCGGCAGTTACCCGGGAGGAACGCCCGGCGGCTATCCCGGCAGGAGAGGAGGCATGGGGGGTGGCCTGGGCCTGCCAGGACGCATTGGCATCGGCATGCCGGGCGGCGGAATGGGAATACCCGGTGGCAGGGGTGGTGGAAGACCCCGCGGAGAGGGGCCGGCGCAAGGGAACGTTGTCGCTTACAAGCTTTATCCCCCAAGCGCCGTCTACAAGCTGGATGGGAGTGAGTCAACCGCGACGCTTGGCGACCCGGAGCAGTCCGGCGCGACATCGAAAGCCGCGTGGGCAAAGAACGGCAAGGAGCTGAAACTTTCCCTCGCGGGAAACGGAGACTCTGGCCAAAGAGGCAGCAAGATTCAGCTAAAAGAGCAGTGGAAACTCTCCGAGGATGGGAAATCTCTGAGGATTGACCGGAGCATCAAGTCCCCTGAAGGTTCAGGAACCGTGCACCTCGTCTTTTTCAGGAAATGAGCTCGTCCGGCCAGTGCCGTTCCAACTTGCTGGGGCTATCAATTGTCCTGTTCTGCCGCGCGGCGCGACCGCTTGCCTCAAAGTAAGTAGTCGCAAATAGTTGGAACGGCACCAGCGGTGCTGCCCCAGCGTCCCAAGAAATGAAGGATTGAAGCCCGCCCTCTGGTGCGGGCTGAATCCCGCATTTACGGTGCTGCGATGGCTATAATGCGGCAAGAAGTCAAGAGGGCCACTGAGTCTTGCGATGGTGTGTCGAGGCGCGGGCGAAGGGGCTGGCGGGGATTCCAGCTAAGACTCTGGCTCCCGCTCTCGGTAGTTTCCCTGTTGCTGACAGGTTGGCGGCTGCGGAGCCAGCAGGCGCCAACCTTCTCCGCCGAAGTCAGAGTGGTCAACGTGCTTGCCACCGTGCGGAACAAGCAGGGAGAAATTATCCGCAACTTAAGAAAGGATGATTTCATGTTACAGGAAGACGGCCGTCCGCAAACGATTCGCTATTTCACGCAAGAGACCGATCTTCCCCTGACGCTGGGGCTGCTCGTCGACACCAGCATGAGCCAGCGGCGCGTTCTCGACCAGGAACGCAGCGCCAGCTTGACCTTTCTGGATCAAGTGCTGCGCGTAAACAAGGACATGGCCTTCGTGATTCACTTCGACCGGGACGTGGAACTCCTCCAGGACCTCACTTCTTCCCGCCAGAAGTTGCAGTCGGCGTTGGGGCTGCTACAGACGCCGCAACCTGCGCAGGGAGGTGGAAGCAATTCACCCGGCTCCCAGCCTGGCTCGCGGCGGAGGGGCGGTGGGGGTGGCACTACGCTCTACGATGCGGTCTACTTGGCGTCGAACGAGCTGATGAAGAAGCAGCAGGGCCGCAAAGCGCTCATTGTCCTATCCGATGGGGTAGACACCGGCAGTAAAGAGACACTAGCGAGTGCTATCGAGGCGGCCCAGCGCGCCGACACGCTGGTCTACTCCATCCAGTTTGCTGACGAGCAGGCATACGGGAATAGAGGCGGTTTTGGCGGTCCCGGTATGGGCGGCATGGGGAGAATGGGCCGGCGCGGCGGTTGGCCGCCGCGGTACCCCCAACAAACGCGTCCGGATGGCAAGAAAATTCTCGAGCAGATCTCCAAGGAAACGGGCGCGCGCCTTTTTGAAGTTTCCAAAAAGCAGCCCATCGAGCAAATTTACGGTCGCATCCAGGAGGAACTGCGCAATCAGTACAACCTGGGCTATACGCCCGACAGAGCAAACCCTGGAGCGGGCTATCACAAGATAATCCTGGCGACGACACAACAGAAACATCTGATCGTGCAGGCCAGAGACGGATATTACGCTGAGCGGTAGCAACTTGTGTAGGGCCGCCCCTTGGGGCGGCCTTTCGAGCCCGATCGGTGATCTTGGGCCGCCCCTCAGGAGGCCGGGGCAAGCCCCGGCCATACAAGGCCCCAAGGCATGTTGGGTTGCGGCCGAAGGCCGCGCTGTGCTACGTGCTACCGGATCCACACCCGGATGCTCATGAAGAGGCGCTGCGGCGCGGGTTCAACCTGGCCATCGCCACGTTTACGTAGACCCAGCACGGCGCCACTTGCGGTCCCACTCAAAGGGAAGTAGGGTTCAATCTGCACCCGAGGAGGTCTTTACGACGTGCGCATTTCCAAGTATCTGTACGTCGCCCCCAGACTGGTTTTCCACCTTCAGCTTCCCACCCTGCACGATGATGCCGTTCAGGACGGCCGCGGCCACCTTCGGTCCCAAACGCACATGGTAATTGGGCGTGTGGCCGTAGTCCTTGAAGACACAAGCGGTCATGAGCAGCGAGCCGTTCTCGCAGTCGATAAAGGGATGCTTCGGATCCCATTGGTAGGGGGTGTTGCGGTCCTCCCACGCACTGAAATGGCAGTTGGTCAGGAAAACTTCGCCCTTCCCTTTGTTCAGAATTACCGAACCCGAACGACACTGGCCCCAGAAGCCGCAGTTGGTGAGTTTCACCGGGCCGGTGTTGGTCTCATTGATTTCGATGGAGTTCATGAACTGGCAGTTCTCGAAGGCGATCCCGGCGTGGTCCTGAACCGCTTCCACTAAAACCGCCAGGGGGCTCATGTCCGACCCGCTCTGCGTGATCAGGATATTACCCTGGGGCGCCTGGCCGAGGTCTTTACCGGGCTCGAGCTGCAACGGGATGAAGCGGAAACCCACCTTGGCGAGTATCACGAAGCAGTCGATCATGTACGACCAGTCGCATTTGCCGATGATGAAGCCTTCCAGGTTGCCAAGCAGGAATTTCTTGAATGGCTCCCACTCGTTGTGGGCGAACGCTCCCAGCGAACTCCACTCACTCGGATGGATGTGAATATTCTCCATGCGGCCAATGTCGTAGACCCGATCCACAAACACGCCGCGGCGCAGGGCGGTGATGTTGAGGTTGCGCAGGTAGTGGGCAGCGTTGTTATGGGTGCCGCAATCCAGCGCGTTATAGGAGTTAGCCATGGCAATGTCGATGACGCTGGCCCTGTCGCCACGCACCGAAATGGTCCAGGGATAAGGCCGGATGTCCGTAGGCTTTTGCTCCGGATAGTAAAACGACAGGCCCTTGATCGTGCTGTTCGAGGCAAGAGTCACAAACGGATCGGCGTTCTCCTGCTCGCGCCCGCCGTAAACGAGCAGCATGGTTCCTTTGTGCGGGTCAGGATAATGCGGGCCACGCCAGGAACCTTCCAGGGTTGTCCCCGGCGGGATAGCAATATTCGCTTCGAATCGGAATTGACCGGGCGGGATACGCACGATGCCCCCAACTCCTTCCGCAGCCCCAAGTGCGCGCTGAAAGGCGGACGTGTTATCTGTTTTGCTGTCTCCCGCGGCGCCAAAGTCGAGAACGTTAAATTCGCCCTCTGCGGACGGCGCCGGGGCCAGAGGAGTTGCGGCGGCCGAGGTGACAGCCGCTAAAGAAGACCCGGCCGCGACCCCGCCGGCAACCTTGAGCAAGTCCCTTCGGTAAAACCTCTGCATGGTCATAATTGCCTCCGTGTTCCCTCAGTAGGATGCCAGAAAAACCTTCTGGTGATGTGCAACGGTTGGCTTCGCCTTCCATACCTCCAACCGTTGCGGTGAAACGTGCCATCACATGCCTTCCGTCTGCAAGCCCGCCATCTTAGCACCACTCTGCCTTGCCTGTTCTCTTGGCGCGCCATGACCGGAGGCCTTCTCTTTTCCTTGAAGCCCCAGGTCACAAAGCAATGCTAAGCCTCCCGCCAGTCCTCGTGCAGACTCGCCACGAACAACTGCTTTGTTTGCTTAGCGGCCTTTGCGGCTTTGCACCTTTGCGAGAACCGTTTTTGCTTTTCGGCCGATTCCTTCACAGCTTCAGAGGGGCCGGGGGCGAGGGGTGTAGCGCCGTATTTTCGAAAGGCGTTACGTCACATTACTTTTCGCGTTTCTATTAGCTCCTATACAGGTGCTTTTTGCGCCCTATTGGAAACCACGCAAGTCGTCCGGTAAGATGTGGACTTCGGGAAGTTGGAAGTGAGGAGTCAGAAGACAGAATGATGAAAAGACTGTTTCGACTACATTGGCCCGTCATCGGCGGGTTGGCCGTTTTCTGGATGACGGCAGGCGTGCTCGTCGCGGTTTCCCTCCGGCAGAACGACGGCCACCTCGTTTACGCGCTCGATGATGCCTACATCCATATGGCTGTGGCCAAGAACTTCGTGCAACACGGCATCTGGGGTGTCACTCAAGACGGATTCACTTCCTCGGTATCCTCCCTGCTTTGGCCCCTCCTGCTGAGTTTCACGTACCTGGTTTTTGGCGTAAATCAGGTTAGCTCGCTGGCGCTGAACCTGCTGTTCGGCAGCCTCGCCCTCCTCGTCAGCTATTGGGTCATTCGCTGCTTCAAGCTGTCTTCACTTTATGCTTTCACTACGCTTGTTGCCATCACCTTTTTCGGAACGCTACCCGCTTTGGTGTTGGAAGGCATGGAGCACACCCTGCAAATGTCCGTGACCCTACTGGCGACTTACCTTGCGGCGCGGCTTCTTTCCGGGCAGGAGGCCACCGCCTCCCGGCGCGACTCTGTTCTTCTTCTGGCCCTGGCGCCGCTGGTAACCGCAGTTCGCTTTGAAGGGATGGCCTTAATTCTGGTGATGGGCTCGCTGTTTGTGCTCCGCGCTGTGCCGTCCGACGCAAGCCTCCGCCGCCGATGGGGCTATGGCGGGGCGCTGGCAATATGCGGCTTCTTGCCTGTCATCATCTTCGGAATTATTTCCCTGGGAAAAGGTTGGTACTGGCTACCCAACTCCGTTCTCCTCAAGGGCAGAGTCCCGGCCCTGGCATCCCTGAGGGCGGTGGCTGTGTCCCTGCTCTCAACGAACTACTCTAATCTTGCCGAGGCTCCGCATCTTGTCGCCGCCATCCTTGCTGCTCTCTTCCTCTACGTAGGGAGCTTCAGCAAGAGAGGCGCGTGGGAAAGCCGGCAAGTCATGACCACATTGTTTGTTCCGGCGGCGCTGTTGCAGATGCAATTTGGAGTAGTCTGTTTGTTCTGCCGGTATGATGCTTATTTGATCGCTCTGGGTGTGCTTATCGTGGCCGTTCAGGGTGCTGACCTGCTTCCGAAGGGGCAAACCCGCCTGCTGATCGATAGGAACCTGCTGCCCAAGCATGTCGCGTTGGCTGTCCTGGGTCTGCTCCTGGTCTTCCCTCTGGCCCTGCGTGGCGCATTCACGCTCTCCCTGTTCTTGCGCGGGACGACCAACATCTTCGAGCAGCAGTATCAGATGGGACTCTTCGTGCGGCAGTTCTATCCGCGATCGACGGTGGCGCTGAACGACATCGGGGCGGTGAATTTTCTTGCCGATATCCATTGCCTGGATTTGTGGGGGCTGGCCAATCTCGAAGTCGCCGGGAAGAAGCGCCGAGGCGAGTACCACACCTCCGACATCGCCGCGATGGCGCGACGCACGGGCGCCCGAATCGCCATCGTTTATGACGGGTGGTTTGGCGGCGAGATTGGCGGTTTGCCCCCCGCGTGGGTCAGGGTCGGCCGCTGGACCATCCCCCGCAACGTGGTCGCCAGCGACGATACGGTCTCGATCTATGCGGTGGATCCTTCGGAAGTCCCCCGATTGATAGAACACCTGCGCGCTTTTTCCACCCAATTGCCCGGCGCGATCATCCAAAGTGGCCCCTACACCGAGTGGGTGAGCGTGCCCCACTAGATCCTCGTGGCTACCCACGAGTTGGCCGGTCGTTCGCGAGGCGAGGCACCGCCACCCGGACCCGGGATCGACTCTGCCGACTTCTAACTCCTGACTTCTCTAACCCTTGCCTTTCGCCAGCGCGCTACCCCATTTTTCAGTTGACGCCATCGCGAGCGACCGATAGATTTACCCTCTCTTTTGGCTCCTCATTGGGGTCTATTCTGGCGACGGACGGGCTCTGCTTCCAGCTTGGCTCCGCCTCGGAAGCGTCGTCCCCTCCCGCGCCATAGAAACGGAGAGATGCCATGAAAGTAGGACTCTTCACCGCCCTGCTGGCCCAGCTCAGCCTGGACGACGTCATCAAGAAGATCAAGCCGCTCGGGATCCAGGCCGTTGAGCTCGGCACCGGAAACTACCCTGGGGATCCTCACATCAAGCTGGACTGGCTCAGTCAGCCCACCAGACTCAAAGAGTTCAAGCAAAAGCTGGATGACGAAGGCATCGCAATCAGCGCCTTGAGCTCCCACGGCAACCCCCTTCACCCGAACAAGCACATCGCCACAACACATTCCGAAGTGGGCCGAAGAACCATCCTGCTGGCTGAAAAGCTCGGGGTCACGCGGGTGATCGACTTCTCGGGTTGCCCCGGCGATTCTGACGGCTCCAAGTTTCCGAACTGGTCGCCCACACCTTGGCCACCCGACTACCCGGAGATTTTGAAATGGCAATGGGAGAAGAAGACGATTCCTTACTGGAAGAAGCGGGCCAAGTTCGCCGAAGAGCACGGCGTGCGAATCGCCATCGAAATGCACCCGGGATTCGTGGTTTATAACCCCGAAACTATGCTCCGTTTGCGGGAGGCGGCGGGACCGGCGGTGGGGTGCAACTTCGATCCCAGCCACATGTTCTGGCAAGGCATCGACCCCTGCGCGGCCGTCCGCAGGCTGGGAGAAGCCGTCTTGCATGTGCACGCCAAGGACACGCGGATTTACGACATCAACTCCAAAGTGAACGGGGTGTTGGACACGAAGCCCTACAGCGACGAGAAGAATCGCTCGTGGATCTTCCGCACCGTCGGTTATGGCCACGACGCGGATTTCTGGACCGACTTCATCTCGACCTTGCAGATGGTGGGCTACGATGACGTACTCTCCATCGAGCACGAGGACAGTCTGATGTCGGTGGATGAGGGTCTGACCAAGGCCGCCGCGTTCTTGAACCAGATTGTTATCAGGGAAAAGCTCAAGGAGATGTGGTGGGCCTAGGAAGACAGTGACGAGTGACCCGCCGCGGCGGGACGAGTGACAAGCAAACACGGCGCCGCGAAACGAACGGTTATCGAGACCTGATCGTGTGGCAGAAAGGCATGGCTCTGGCTAGGCGGATCAACTTTGCCACCCGGTCATTTCCTCAGGAAGAAGAGTGCGGACTGGTGTCGCAAATGCGACGGGCGGTGGTGTCGGTTCCTTCCAACATTACCCTCATGAAGCAGTAACGCGTTTGCCGGGCTCCACTCGTCACTCGTCACTTGTTGCCACACGGCACAAAGGAGAATTAAGGTCATGCCTGAAATCAACATCGCTCTGATTGGCCACATGTTCATGGGGAAGGCGCACTCCAATGCCTACAGGCAAGTGCGCCGTTTCTTCCCCGGCAAACTGACACCGCGCATGAAAGTCCTCTGCGGCAAGGCCAGCGCGGAGGAGTTGGAAGCGACCGCCCGGCAGTTCGGGTGGGAGGAATTTGAGGGTGACTGGAGGAAGGTGATCGAGCGGAAAGACATCGATGTGGTGGATGTCGCCACCCCTGGATACTTGCACCACCCCATGGTCATCGCTGCCGCCCAGGCTGGGAAGCACATTCTCTGCGAAAAGCCGCTCGCGAATAGCCTGGCCGAAGCCAAGGAGATGCTCCGCGCCGTGGAGAAAGCCGGCGTCAAGCACTATGTGAATTTCAACTATCGTCGCGTGCCCGCCGTCGCTTTTGCCAAGAAGCTCATCGAGGAAGGCCGACTCGGCCAGATCTACCACTACCACGGCGCCTACTTTCAGGACTGGATCATGGACCCGAATTTCCCGCTCGTTTGGCGGCTGGAGAAGAAATATTCAGGCAGCGGGGCGTTGGGGGACATCGGCTCTCACGCCGCCGATCTGGCGCAGTACTTGAACAGCGACATCGAAGCGGTGACCGGAAAGTTGACGACCTTCATTAAGGAGCGTCCCCTGGTGGGCCAAACGGGGGGCGGACTCGGGGCCGTCGCCGGCAAGAGCAGGGGTCGCGTAACCGTGGACGACGACGCTAATTTCCTGGTCCGCTTCCGTAACGGCAGCGTGGGCGTTATTCAGACTTCGCGATTTGCCAATCGGAAGAACGCCAACACCTTTGAGATTTGCGGCAGCAAGGGTAGTCTGGCCTACAACCAGGAACGGATGAATGAATTGGAGTTTTTCGATCGGACGGAGCCCGCGGTCAGGCAGGGATTCAAGACCATCATGGTGACTGAACCCGAGCATCCCTATTCCGGTGCTTGGTGGCCGGCGGGTCACATCATCGGCTACGAACACCCTTTCGTCCACGCCATCCATGACTTCCTTGCTTGCTTGGAAAACGATCGCATGCCCGAGCCCAGTTTTCGGGAAGGTGTCAAGGTACAAGCCGTACTCGATGCCGTGGAGCGCTCCAACAAGTCCGGGCGCTGGGAGAAGGTTCGCGTGTAGGCCCAACCCGCCGTGCCTGTGGGGCACAACAATTCCTTGAGTTGGGCAACCCCGGCAGGGGAGAACTCATGAGTGTCGGGAGGCGAGACTTCATTCGAGGCTTCGCAGCGGCTGCTTGGCTCGGAGGCGCAGTCCCGACGCAAAGCATCAGGGCAGAACCCCGATCCAAAGTGTCCCCTGAGAAGGACAAGGCAGTACAGGTGCGAGAGTTCTTTTACCGGCCAAATTGTGCCTGGGCGGGGGACTTCATCCCCTTTTACAAGGATGGTGAATTCCGGCTATTCTATCTGCACGATTGGCGTGACCCGCACAAGCATGGCGAAGGGACTCCCTGGTACCAGATAACCACGAGGGACTTTGTCCACTTCGCCGAGCGTGGCGAGATGCTGCCGCGCGGGTCTAAAGGAGAGCAGGACCTATACGTCTTCACTGGCTCCGTGATCGAGGCCGAGGGGCGATACCACATTTTCTACACAGGCCACAATCCCTATTTCCGCAAACAAGGTAAGCCTGAGCAGGGCGTAATGCATGCCGTGAGCGACGACCTGCTGAACTGGCGGAAGCTGCCTGAAGAGACTTTGTATGCCCCGTCGGACCGCTACGAGCCCCACGACTGGCGGGACCCGTTTGTCTTCTGGAATGAAGAAGCCCGGGAATACTGGATGCTGCTGGCCGCGCGGCTTAACAAAGGGCCTTCCCGCCGGCGCGGGTGCACGGCGCTTTGTGTGTCCAAGAACCTCAAGAACTGGGAGGTACGCGAGGCCTTTTGGGCTCCCGGACTCTACTTCACCCATGAGTGTCCAGACCTCTTCAAGCTAGGGGACTGGTGGTACCTCGTATACTCCGAGTTCAGCGAGCGCATGCAGACGCGCTATCGGATGAGCCGGTCGCTCCACGGCCCTTGGCTGGCTCCGGAAAACGACACGTTTGACGGCCGGGCCTTTTACGCTGCCAAGACAGCCTCGGATGGCCGGCATCGGTTCGTTTTCGGCTGGAACCCGACCCGCGTCGACGGCAGAGATGATCAACCCTGGCAATGGGGCGGGAACCTCGTTGTGCATGAGATCGTGCAGGGGCCCGATGGCGCGCTCTGGGTGAAAGTCCCGGAAGGGGTGGACCAAGCCTTTGCGACGCCCGTTCCCGTTGCGTTCCGGCCCGGCCTCGGAGAGTGCGAGGTCGGCCGTGAATCTGTTCGCATCAAGGCCCCCGATTCATTTGCCTGTGCGGTAGCGGAGCCAGCACCAGAGCCGTGCAAGATCGAGGTCACCGTCGAGCTCGCCGCGAACACGCGCGGCTGTGGGATCATGCTTCGAGCGAGTGATGACCTGGAGGAAGCTTACTACATCCGTCTTGAGCCAGGGCGCGGTCGGCTGGTATTTGACTCCTGGCCGCGCGCGGGCGACATTCCGTTTGTGGTCGGGTTGGAAAGGCCGATCGCACTGACGCCTGGCCAGGCGGTGACGCTGAAAGTTTTCGTGGACGGGAGCATTTGCGAGGTATACGCCGCCGACCGGGTCGCGATGAGTGCTCGCCTCTACAATCGGCACGCCGGCAATTGGGGTGTGTTCGTAAACGAGGGTCAGGCTCGGTTCGTCGGTGCGAGGGTTAGATCACTCTAGATGTCCTGGCGGGAGCGTGTGGTCTGACTGCGACTCTCTCCGGTGGCCACGGCTTCAGCCGGAGGCGCATGGAGAACGGTAAAAGGAGGACTCTTTCGTATGTCGTATATGCTGGGGATTGACGTCGGGACTACGGGCACGCGGGCAGTGATCGTTCGGCCGGACGGCCATGTGGTGGGGGCGGCCACGGGCGATCATCAGCCCATGCGCATGGCGAAGCCCGGCTGGGCGGAACAGGACCCGGAAGATTGGTGGCAAGCCACGCTGCTGGCGGTGCGCGCTGCACTGGACCAGGCAGGGTTGAAGGGCTCGGATATTGCCGCCGTTGGCTTTTCCGGCCAGATGCACGGCGTGGTGCTGCTGGACAAAACCCTGGCCGTCGTTCGCCCTTCCCTCATCTGGTGCGACCAGCGCAGCCAGGCGCAGTGCGATTGGATCACGGGAAAAGTGGGCGCGGAGCAACTCATCCAGTACGTCTCCAACCCTGCGCTCACCGGCTTCAGTGCGCCGAAGCTCCTCTGGATACGGGACAACGAGCCCAAGATATTCGAGCGCGCCGCGCACTTCCTGTTGCCCAAGGATTTTGTGCGCTTCCGCCTGACGGGCGAATTCGCGACGGATGTTTCCGACGCTTCCGGAACCCTGCTTTTTGACGTCACCAACCGCCGCTGGTCGCGCGAGATGCTGAAGGCGCTGGACATCGACGCGCAGCTTCTGCCCCGCGCTTACGAGTCGCCGGAAATCACCGGCGAAATCACACGCGAAACCGCGGTGCTCACCGGCTTGGCGGCCGGGACCCCGGTGGTGGGCGGCGCCGGCGACCAGGCGGCCAGCGCCGTCGGCAACGGCATTGTGCTGCCGGGACTGACTTCAGCGACCGTCGGAACTTCCGGTGTGATCTTCTCGTATACGGACGTGCCTACCCTCGATCCTCGGGGACGCATCCATACTTTTTGCCACGCGGTGCCTGGCAAATGGCACGTGATGGGCGTCACGCAGGGCGCTGGCCTTTCGCTCCGCTGGTTCCGCGACAACTTCGGAGCTGCGGAGCAATGGTACGCGCGCCATTCGGACGTCGACGCCTACGACCTCATCATCAAGCAAGCGGAAAAGATTCCGCCGGGGAGCGACGGCCTCCTGTGGCTTCCCTACCTGATGGGCGAGCGGACCCCGCACCTGGACGCTCACGCGCGCGGCATGTGGTTTGGCTTGACCGCGTCTCATACGCGCGCGCACCTAATCCGCTCCATCCTGGAAGGCGTGGCGTTCAGCCTGCGCGATTCGTTGGAAATCTTCCGGGAACTCGACATCCCCGTCGAGCAGATCCGGATTTCGGGCGGTGGCTCCCGCAGCTTTCTCTGGCGCGCGATCCAGGCGGATATCTACGGCAAGGAACTGGCCACTCTGCGGACTTCGGAGGGCTCCGCGCTGGGCGCGGCGCTGCTGGCAGGCGTGGGCGCCAAAATCTATGCGTCCGTTGAGGAATCCGCGCGCGAAGCCATCGAGGTGAAAGAGAGCATGGCGCCCCGGGCTGAAAACGTCCGCATCTATGATCGCTATTACCAGGTTTATCGGCGGCTCTACCCGGCGGTGCAAGAGCTGGCTCACACACTGGCGTCTCCAAACGCGGAAGGCGGTTAGCTTCGTTGGTAGCCACGGTTGCCGCTCTTCTCCGCCACGGCGGATCTGCGACCACCATGGGCTTTTGCAGGGATGATGAGTGCCGTTCCAACTTGATTCTCCGAACCGACCAGCGGGCGTGTTGCACGCCCCGAGAGAGGAACTGTAGTCGAAAGGTTCGCCAGGATTATTTGGAACGGCACGAGCCCACGGTAAATCCCGCTGGGGGGACGAATTAACCCTGGCTACCGACCCCGCTTCGACCCAAAACCGGCGATGAGGACATCGCCGCTACACACATTGCCCGGAGGGATTCCGAATGAACTCTCGGAATTTCGTGCTCGTCGCTCTCATCTTTCTTGTGCTGCCGCCGGGAGGTTTCGCCGCGGGGAATTATGCCGTTAAGAAAAGGGCCGTCGAAGGGCACACAACTTATCACCTGCTCGACGTGAAACGCAAAATGGACGTGGGCATCGTGCCGGACATCGGCAACTTCGCGTACGAGTTCAAGGTGAACGGAAAGGACGTCCTGATCCCTCCGGAATCCTTGAAGGCGTTCCTGGAGACCCACTGGTTCGGTTGGGGCATCCCCTTTCTGGCCCCGTACGCCAACCGCATCGACCACGACTACTATTATTTCCAAGGAAAGAAATATCTGCTGAACGACGCTTTGGGAAACATTCTCCGCGTGCCCCCCAAGAATCTAGCCATCCACGGCTTGATGGTGTTCGATCCACGCTGGGAAGTGGCCAACACCGGCGGCTCCGACACCGAAGGCGCCTTCCTTACTTCGCGCCTGGAGTTCTACAAGTATCCCGACCTGATGGCCCAATTCCCCTTCGCCCACGTTTACGAGATCACCTACCGGCTGAAAGACGGAAAGCTGGAGTGCACCACAAAAATCACCAGCCTCAGCAAGTCGCCGATGCCTGTCCACTTCGGTTATCACCCCTACTTCCGCCCGGATGGCCCGCGCGAGGGATGGACCCTGGGCATTGGCGCACAAAAGTACTGGATCGTGAACGAAGTCCTGATTCCCTCCGGCGAGACGGAGCCGACCGACAAGTACCTGCCGGGCGCCTCAGACACCGTCACCCTTGACAAGCAGTTTATCGACGGCGGCTTCTCCGACTTCAAACGCGACGCGGAGGGGCTGGGCCACATCTGGGTAAAAGGCAAAACCCAGAAAATTGAAGTCATTTACGGGAAGGGATTTGATTACGGCATCGTCCACGCACCACTCGACAAGACGCTGGTCTGTATCGAGCCCCAGACTGGCCCGACCAATGCTTTCAACCTGGAACACGAAGGGAAATTCACAGGCCTGCTCGTTCTGGAGCCAGGGAAAAGTTTTTCGGCGAGCTACTGGATTGTTCCTTCGGGTTTCTAAGTGGCGGACAGTTAATCGCGAGGTGTGCAATGACCGGAAGAAATCGCTTGCTTCGGACCTCCTTTCTTGTCTCCCTCACCGCTTCCTGGGCGTTCTTCGCTTGGCCGGGGAGCCCCGGGAACAATCAACTTGCGCGACGCTCCCAAATGCTATTTTCAGCGAGGTTTGCCATGGCGACTCCTGCTTTGTCCTATTCCGCGAAACTCGAGAAGACGCAATACAAGGGTTGGGATGCTTATAGGCTAACAAATGGCATCGTTACCTTATGGGTCGCGCCGGACCTGGGAGGGCGTGCCATCCAACTTCAACTCGGCGACCAGGAGTATTTTTTCGTGAACCAGGATCTGGCCGGGAAGGTCCTGCCTCCGGAGCAGAACAACGTGCAAGCGGGCTGGGCGAACTACGGCGGGGACAAAGTCTGGCCGGGGCCGGAAGGATGGATGAACGACCGGGAGTGGCCCAGCATTCCCTACTACGTCCTCGACGGCAGCAAATTCGATGCGGAGGTGACTGCCCGCAACGCTTCGGAGGTGGCGCTCCGCGTGACCAGCCCGCGCGACCCACGCACCGGGGTGCAGTTCATCCGCACCTTCCACGTGTACGCCGGCACGACGCGCATCAAGGTGGAGCAGGTGATGCGGAACATCAGCCGGCGGCAGATCCGCTGGGGCATCTGGCACCTGATCCAGAATGACGGCGCCGACGCTCATGACCCTTCGAAGCCCAATCCCGAACTCTACATGTACGTCCCGCTCAACCCGCACAGCAAGTATCCCGAGGGCTATTACAAGCCGTACGGCGACGCCCGGCATCCGAGCTACGAAGTGCTCCATGGCGGACGGATGCTCCGTATCCATTATCTCTATCGCGTGGGCAAGATCGCCGCAGACTCGGACAGTGGCTGGTACGCCGTGGTGAACGGGCAGAAGAACTTGGGCCTGGTCGAAAACTTTAAATTCTACCCTGGCCTGGAGTATCCCGACGGCGCTTCGCTGGAATCCTGGAACGATGGTCCCGGCACAATTTCGCGCGGGCCGTTCGACCAGACCCTGGCCGACGATCCCAAGAAGACCCCCTATTTCCTCGAGTCGGAGGTGCTGAGCCCTTACGCCACGCTCGAGCCGGGCGAGGAATACTCCTTCCCGGTGTACTGGTCGGTGACGCGCGTGCCGAACCCGTTGCGCGAGGCTGTCTGGGCCGGCGCCATCAGCGAACCGCTGGCCGGCAAAGTGGATGGCGGGCGCATCCACTTGAGCGGCGTCTTCGGCGTCTTCACCCCCGGAACGCTGGAAGCTGTCTTTTATAGCGTGATGGGCGAAGAACTGGGCCGCGCGACCCTGCTGGCGGGGGATCCTCGCGAGGTTGTTCGGCTGGATAACTGGGTTGTGATTCCCTCGGGGACGTTCCGCGTGAGCGTCCTGGTGCGCGATGCCGACGGCGAAAACCGCGGTTTCCTGGGGAACGTAATCCTGAAGTAGAAGTGACGCGGACCCCGACAGGTCGGGGTCCGCGGCCCTTTCCACCCTCGCCTTTCCGAACTGCAGGACGTAGCGCAGGTTCCGCCCTTCGAACCTGCGGCTTTTCCACGTTTCGCCGGTAACGAACCCCGACATGAAAACCCGCAAGCACGTAGCGCAGGTTCCGCCCTTCGAACCTGCGGCTTTTCCAGGTTTTGGCGGTAACGGACCGCGACATGAAAAGCCGCAAGTCCGGAGCCCGCCCCGGCTCGTGTTTGCTCATCGCATGCCTGTTCGGCGACGGGAGCCGGGAACGGGCCGGAGAGCGGGACTTGCGCTACCCGGCTACGTCCACTCGATGCCGATTTTGAAGCCCGGCGCGAACGGTAGCGACGTTCCGGGGGACGTCTGGTTTCTGAGACGCGCAGGCGACAAATTATCCCCGCGAGTTCATGTCCTTTAGAAAAAATATTGCTTGACAAGTAACCGCGGGGGACCGTGCTCGCGCCCTCGATGACCATCCAGTCGCAAGAAAAGCTCCCCATCGATCTGGGCGCGCTACTCGCCAGCCTTTCCGCTGACGTGGCGGGTGATTTCGGCGAAGGCAGCGTGGCGGTATACTTTAATGGCACCATCATGCCGCTCGTCGGGCAACTGACCATGACCGACCCCAAACGCCGCGTCAGTTTTGAATCCGAGTTGGTGGACAACTCGCCGGGCTTGGGGCTTTTGCCGCCGAGGCTGAATGCGCTCTGGTGGGGCCTGGGGGGAGGACGGGAGGCCACTATTGCGGTTACGAACACCTCGGGGGCCTCTGCGACTGCCGACGTCTTTCTCGATTTCCTCGGCAGACAGCACAGCAGTGCCCCGCTGGTCTTCTCCCCCCACGAAACCAAGGTGCTGGCGATTGCGCAATTGCTGGGCGATCTGAAAATCAGTCCGTCGCAAGCGCCTGAGGGCTGCATCACCATCGTCGCGCGCGCCCCCACGCCGTCCCTGGCCGCCCAAGGGAAGATCATCGATCCGGCCACCGGCTTTTCTACCACCTTGAATTTTCCCGACCCGTTGTTGCAAGTTTCGAGCGCGCTGCACGCCAGCGGGGTCCCCATCGGCGTGCCCGCTAAGGGTTCGCCCTTCGCAGGTCTTGGGGCGTTTGTGCCACACGTCATCGTGCGCAACTTGGCCCCCACGCCGCAGAGCGTGGCCGTCACCGTTGAATACCCGGCCGCGGACGGCCCTCAGCAAATCGTGCTCCCGGCAGTCGCTCTGGGTGGATATGCCACTCAGGACTTGCCGCTCGACACCGCCTTGGGGCTGCTGCCGCTGCCCCTGCCGTACTGCTCGATCCGCATTCAATACAGTGGCCCGCCGGGCTCCGCCATGGCCGAGGTCTCGAGCATCGAAGCAAGAGGGGACTTGGTGATTGACAGCCGGCTGGCCAACGAGGGTGACGGCTGGGCGGGCTCGGGCGCGCACCCCTGGCACTTGGACGAGGAGACGGAATCCATCCTGTTCCTCACCAACATGGGTGATCGGGAGTGCCCGATTGGGTTTCAGCTTCAGGCCGGTGGAGTCTATTACCACGTCGTTGATTTGAGCCTGAGGCCCCACGAGACCAAGGCTATTGACCTGCGTAAGCTGCGCAACCAGCAGAAGCCCGACTTCCAGGGCAACATGATTCCCGCGGGTGCCACGGACGGCGCGGTGAACTGGATTCGGCTGGACAACGTGCCGGTGATGGGCCGCCTGGTCGTGCTGCAGCGTCACCGGGGGGTAGCGAGCAACTATGACTGCTCGCCCTGCGTCTGTCCACCCTCCTATCAAAACTTCTACATTATCCCCTCGTCCGCAACCATGCGGGTGGGCGATTCCCAGCAGTTTCGCGCGACCGTAGCCAGCGTAGACTGCAACTACTTTCCTTATTACATCGACTTGACCGCGAGCTCGCAGTCCACCTGGAACTCCAGCCAGCCCAGTTATGTCAGCCTGGACGGCTCGACGAAGGGTCTGACGCACGCACTGGCGGGCGGCGCCTCAAACATCGGCGACAACCTCAGCAACGTCTGCATCTACCAGTACTACCCTCCGTATCCCGTATGCTTCTCCACATGCTGGCCCACCTCGAATTACTCAACGGCTTATGTGGTCACGATCACTGGCCCGCAGACGGTGTGGTGGTTCAATGGCCAGAGCCCTTCCGGCTACACGACAAGCATCACATTGACGGCCACCCCTTCAGCGCAAAAGTCGTACAGTTGGGCCTTCAGCGCAGGGTCAAACAAAGCCTCTTTCAGCGGCCAGAGTGGCAACACGATAAACTTGACCGGCAACGCGCTGAGCGCCGGCGCGGGGGATGTCAAGGTCAAGGTCACGGTTACTCTCCAGGACAACAGTACCAAGACCTCCGCGGACTATCCGATTACCGTTCGAGGGCCGTATCTTCTCGTGCCTGGAACCCCTAACCATCAACCGGACTCTTTCTACGGCTACGTTTCTTACTTTCCCTACACGATCAGGGACAACCTGAGTCAGGATTTGCCAAATGTGGGAATAAACGAGTCGTTCAGCACCCTGATAAATGACTTTCCTGGCACCAACTGGGTGCGGGGCCCAGCAATTGGCTATTCTCCCTCGGGAGCTACGTTCACAGATATCGTGCAGGGACAACCCGTCTCCCCGCCGCCTTACCCGTTTCCAACTGTTCCAAGCACGCCACTAGGGACAACTGCCGTACATCATTTTGCTCAAAGTTGGTTTGTGGGCAGCACGACGCCGGGCAGCGGCGCTCGCGTGCAGACAAACACCCTGAAGCGCTATGTGGACCATGCTGCCCATGAAGGCATTACATCACCGGCCCCGTGAGAACGGCGCCAGATTTGTTCGCGTTTGAGGATAACACGATGAACGGCTCCCGTCGTTTGCTTACGGTGCTCTGTTCCGCAGTTACCCTGGCGGTCTCGCCGTGTAGCACCACGTTGGTTCCGCACCTCGACTTGCCCAGACTGACCGATGCATCTGACTTAATCGTCGTCGGTAGGGTGACGACCGTCCAAAGAGACGGCGAAACAGTCGTTTACCTCCAGGGGCAGGCGTTGGCAGCCAGTTCATGGAGCGCCGAAGTAGAGGTGGAGAGGACGCTGAAAGGGAAAATCGCAGGCTCGGAGGTGCGCTTCAACTTCCCTGTGCCTCGCGCACCCGTGGGATACCGGGGGGCTGATGTGGGACAATTCGGCGTTTTCTTCTTGCGCCAAGCTGAAAACGCTTATCAGATTCTCGATCCGTACCATCCCTTTCTAGTGGCAGCGCCAGCGGCTCCCCATACGGAAGGCACTCCCTTGGATCAGGTGACGGCGGAGGTGGCGCACGTCTTTGATTGGCCAGGGGCCACAGGCCAATCGCGAAGAGAAGCTGTTGAGGTCTTGCGCACTTTGGACACCCCGCCGGCGACGGCTGCGCTCAAGACGGCTGCTCGTGACCCGGACCCTGGTCCACGAGTATTGGCGGTCGCCGCCCTGCTCGAGCGCGGCGACATGGCGTGGCTCGATCCCGCCGCAAGCATCCTGTTGTCCCACGAGCAGGGCGTGGACCCGTATCTTGTCTGGCGCCTGGCCACCGCCATTGAAGCAAGTGTCAAAGATCCTAGAGCCATTCCTACACTCGTGCGCTTGTTGCACGCTCCCGAGGTCCCCGTTCGGCGAGCAGCGGCGGCTGCGCTCCGTAACACGAGAGACCCCGCCGCTATCGGCCCTCTGACGGAGGCACTCGACGACAGCGACCGTGAAGTTCGCTACCAGGGCGTGATTGGTCTCGCCGAAATCACGGGCGCTGACAGTGAATGGTCACCGGCCTACGGCACCTTTGCCAACAACGAGGGACGCTATTTGACCTATTGGCGGGACTGGACAAAATCAAGGAAATGAGGGGCGCGAATTGCCGGGCGAGTACGAGCAGGCGCCAACTGTTACACGGTCCACCTCAAGCTCGCCCCGCACGCGACACCGGGCATTGACCTGCGCAAGCTGCGCGACCAGCAGAAGGCCGACTTCCAGGGAAATAAGATTGCCGCGGGCGCCACGGACGGCGCATTCAAGTGGATTCGCTTGGATAACGTGCCGGCGACGGCCTGCGCTACATTGCTACGCGCGCTTGCCCGGGCGCACCGCAAACGCTTCCACTTCCATTCGGGTGGGTAGCGAAGGCTGCGCGCCCAACTTGGTGGCAGCCAAGGCGCCGGCGCGGTTCGCAAAGCGGATGGCGTCCTCGATTTTGGCTCCCGCCGCCAATTGCACTGTGAGGGCTGCCGTGAAGGCATCGCCGGCAGCAGTGGGGTCCACCACGTCAATCTTGTAAGCGGGAAAGTGCTTTGACGCCTTGGGCGTCACCAGCATCGAGCCGTCGCTGCCCAGTTTGAGGACGACTGTTTGAACCCCCAGCGCGAGCAATTTTTCCGCTGCCTCGCGAGCTGAGACGCGGCCGGAGACCTCCTCGCCGGTCAGTTGCTGCAATTCCGTCTCGTTGGGCGAGACGATGTCCGCCAGCTTGAGGATTTCCGGCGGGCACCGGCGCGGCGGGCCGGCGTCCAGCACCGTCAGCTTGCCGGCCTTTCCCGCCAAGCGCAACGCGGCCTCCACCACTTCCAGGGGAATCTCCAGGACGGTCATCAGCGCATCGGCCCGCTCAATCACCTCGCGCCCGCGCTCGATGTCGGCAGGCGTCAGCGTAAAGTTCGCCGCCGGATCGACGGTGATGCAGTTATTCCCGGTGGGGAAGAGCATGATGAAAGCGCAACCGGTGGCGCGCTCGGTGTCGCGCCGCACCCAGGTGGTGTCGATGCCGTTCGCTTGCAGTTGCTGGAGCAGATAGTCTCCGATCATGTCTTGACCCACCGCGCCAATGAACGAAGTCTGAGCGCCCAGGCGCGCTGCACCCACAGCTTGGTTGGCGCCTTTGCCGCCCGGGAAGAACTTGAGGTTCGAGACCAGCAAGCTCTCCCCCTCTTTGGGCAAGCGGCTGGCTTTCACCACCAGATCGAAGTTGGTGCTTCCCACGACGACCACATGAACTTCTTCCGCACGACGCACCACAATGCCTCCTCGGGATCGTTTGTTCTAAAGATTCCAACCCTCCGACCTGCCAATTTGCACGCTTGCGCGGTGATGTCCATGGACCCGACGGGCCAGGCAGTTCTCGTCCACCTGCTACGCTCGGGAAAGACAGAGTCTGTTGAGGGACACATCCCTCGCCTCGCCAACCGCGCTGGCGTCTACCGACCGCCTTTACACGCGCAACGCTTTGGCGTATTTTAGCATGACTGCACAGCCTTGGATTCCGGTGGTGACTGCGGGAACGACCGGTAGACTTCGCCGATGAGAAGAGGATGAGTCCCGCTGCTCTCCGCCCTCATCGAGGTTGTTGCATCTCAAGCCGACGATTCATTCCTGCTGCGGTGTTCGGCGGTGCGACACCGCGCAGGCTTGCAGGATTGCCATTTCCTGAGGAGGAAACCACCATGCCCAAAACCAAACAAATCACGGCCTGGGTCGAGAGCAAACCCGGTGAATTGGGCCGAATCGCCCAAGCTCTGGCCAACGCCAAGGTGAATATTACGTCCTTCACTTGCTGGAGCACCGGCACTGAAAGCCCCATTCACCTCCAGGTCAGCAGCCCGGCCAAGGCCAAGAAAGTTCTCCAGGATCTCGGCCTCCGCGTCACGGAGGAAGAGGTCCTCCGGTTGACCTTACCGGACAAACCTGGTGTGCTGGGGGAGGTTGGGGTGCGTCTGGGGAAGGTCAACATCAACGTGGATTACGGTTACGCGGCCGTTCCGAAGGGCAGCAGAAGAGCCGATGTGGTGCTCGCTGTGTCCGATGTGGCGGGAGCCAGCAAGGCGCTGCGCGGCCTGTAAATTGTCGGGCAGGGCCTCCCTGGCCCTCCCGCTTGTCCCTACAACCGGGAGCCCGTTATCTGGCGGGCTCCCCTACCTTTCAAATTCTCGCGCCCGTTGCGAGCGGCCCAGCGACCGATGCGGGGGTGACCCCGCTCCGCGAGGGCGGAGAGTCCGGGCCTACGCAAAGGGGTAACGGTTAAGCTCCAGCGCCCGGTCGGCCACCCGGCGTTTCAACTCGATGGTATCGGGCGGCGTCCGCCGCAGGAACCGGCGGAGCACGGCAAGCTGGGTGCGCAGTGTGTCGCCTTCGGCGATCCGGGCCAGCGCCCGACGCGCCTCCAGCTCCACCCGGTCGGCGGCGTCATAGATATACGAACGCGCCGCAGCCATCGCAAGGGCAGAAGCTTCGGGTGTGCCCTTGCCCAGTTTCTTCTGGGTGCGGAGCAGAACGCTTTCCATGGCGTAGACTTCCATGACGACGTTGCTGAGGAGGCCGATGACTTCCTGCTCGTGCTCCAGTGCCTGCAAGTAACGCTGCACGGCGCTCCCGGCTACCAGCAGCGCCGCACGCTTGGCGTCTTCGATGAGCTTCGCCTCCGCCGCCAGCGGCCGATCGTCCCACACCACTTCCCCCGGAGGCGCGCCCAGGATTTCATCGAGGAGTTTTTGCGCGGCGGGAATCAGCGCCAACTGGCCCTTCATGGAGCGCCTCATCAGCATGTCGGTGATGAGGAGCCGATTAATTTCGTTGGTGCCCTCGAAAATCCGGTTCACGCGCTGGTCGCGGTAAACCCGTTCGACTTCGTAGTCGCTGGAGAACCCGTAGCCACCGAAGATCTGCACGGCCTCGTCCGCAACGAAATCCAGGATTTCCGTGCCCATCACTTTCAGGATGGAGCACTCCACGGCGTATTCCTGGAGGGCCTCGAGGATCTGCTGGGGGGCCGTCGGCGAGCCCTGATCGATCCCCTCGAGCAGCGAGTCAATCATACCCGCTGTGCGGTAGGCCATGCTTTCGCCGGCGTAAGTGCGCGCCACCATCTCTCCCAGCTTTTCCTTGATCATGCCGAAGTCGGCGAGCTTGTGGCCGAAAGCCTCGCGCTCCTTGGCCCACTTCAAAGGTTCGACGAGGAGATACTTGCATCCCCCGATGCACCCCGCGCCCAGCTTCAGCCGACCCATGTTCAAAATGTTGAAGGCAATCAGATGTCCTTTGCCGATTTCGCCCAGGACGTTCTCCCTCGGTACCGGAACATTTTCGAGGTTCAGGGGCGTGGTGGAGGATCCACGGAGACCCATCTTGTGTTCTTCGGCGCCTCGCGAGACCCCAGGAAACGCCCGCTCCACAATGAAGGCCGTGAACTTCTCTCCGTCTACCTTGGCGAACACCACGTAGACGTCCGCGATGCCGCCGTTGGTAACCCACATCTTGGTACCGTTCAGGATGTAGTGCCGGCCATTCGGGCTGAGGGTGGCTCGGGTCTTGACATTCAGAGCGTCGGAGCCGGAAGTCGCCTCACTGAGACAGTACGCCCCTACCCACTCGGCGGTGGCCAGCTTGGGCAGGTACTTGGCCTTCTGCGCCTCGGTGCCAAAGAAGGCGATGGGGAGGATGCCGATGCCCGCCTGGGCGCCCATCGTGGCTGCCCACGACCCGTTGCGCGCCATCTTCTCGGCGACAATAATGGAAGAGACCTTGTCGAGTTCCAGGCCGCCGTATTTCTGAGGCACGTCCGTAGCGCACAGGCCGAGCTCGGCGGCTTTCTTCAAAAGTTCTGTGAGGATGCCCGGCGCCTTCTCTTCGATTTCCTTGACCCGCGGCACAATTTCTTTCTCGACAAATTCCTGCGCTGTCTGGGCAATGAGCCGGTGCTGGTCGGTGAGGTCCTCGGGCGTAAAAACCTCCTCCGGGGCGCGCGCCTCGATCAGAAAGCTTCCGCCCTTAATGCGCGCTTTGCTTACCGTGGGTGGTGTGGCCATAGGCGCTCTCCAACGATCCCAGTGACTCTTTCCATACGGGTGATCCTCGCGCTTGCTTCGGTTTCCTACCGCAGGTTTTCAAAAATTCCCGCCGCACCCATGCCGCCGCCTATGCACATAGTTACCATGCCGTAGCGCGCCTTGCGGCGCTTCATCTCGCCGAGCAGCGTCGCGGTCAGTTTAGCCCCGGTGCACCCCAAGGGGTGGCCCAAAGCGACGGCGCCGCCGTTCACGTTGGTCCTCTCGAGATCCAACTCCGCCAGTTTGATGACCGAGAGGGCTTGCGCCGCGAAAGCCTCGTTCAGCTCGATCACGTCAATGTCCGCCAATTTCAAGCCTGCCAGTTTCAGAGCTTTAGGGATGGCATAAACCGGGCCGATGCCCATCTCCTCCGGCGGGCAACCTGCCGTGGCGAAACAGACGAAGCGTGCCAGCACCTTCAGGCCCAGCGCCTTGGCCCGATCCATGGACATCACGACGGCCGCTGCGGCTCCGTCGCTCAGTTGTGACGCGTTGCCCGCGGTGACGGTGCCTCGAGCGTGGAAAGCGGGCTTGAGCTTGGCCAGCGCCTCCAGCGACGTATCCCGTCGCGGACCTTCGTCGGTGTCAAAGATAATCTTGCGTGTTTGCGGCTTGTCTTTGCCGTCCAGGCTTACCTCGGTCACTTCCAAGGGCACGATTTCTTCCTTAAACTTGCCCTCGGTAATGGCCGCCAGCGCCCGCTGATGGCTCCGCAAGGCGAACTGGTCCTGCGCCTCGCGCGGGATGGCGTATTGCTGCGCCAAATTTTCAGCGGTGAGTCCCATGCTCAGATAGGAATCGGGGTAATGCTCCATCAGGTAGGGGTTGGGGGAGAAGTGATACCCGCCCATGGGAATCATGCTCATGGTCTCGGTGCCGCCCGCCACGATCACCTCGGCAAAGCCGGCCAGAATGCGCTCGGAGGCCAGGGCGATGGCCTGAAGCCCCGACGAGCAGAAGCGGTTGACGGTCATTGCCGAACACGTAACCGGCAAACCCGAGCGCAGTGACGCCACGCGCGCCACGTTGTACCCTTGCTCGGCCTCCGGCATCGCGCAGCCGAGAATCACGTCCTCGACTTCGTTGGGGTCGAGCGCCGGCGCCCGGCACAGGGCCTCGTGAATCGCGGCGGCGGCCATATCATCCGGCCGGGTGGAGCGCAGCGCGCCGCGCGGCGCCCTCCCCACCGCCGTGCGCGCGATGGAAACGATCACGGCTTCCCTCATGGCTTCCTCCTGCTTTTAATCAGATGCCATGCCGTTGCTTTACGCTACGCGACGACGGGCGCAGGCTGTCAGCCATCAGCAATCAGCTTTCAGCCCTCAGAATTCCGCTTTCTGACTTCAGGCTTCTGGCTCCTGACTCCCGCGGGTAGCGCAGCCTTGTTCGGAACTTGGTCGCCGTAGCGACCCGCCCCTGCGGGCGGCCTTTCAGTCGGTTTCTGATCAAAAGCCGCGGAGTTAAAGAACAACTCCGCGCTACCTCGCTACGGGATGACCAGGGCGCAGGCTGTCAGCGATCAGCAGGCAGCTTTCAGCTCTGAGGATTCTGCCTTCTGACTTCAGACTTCTGACTTCAGTTCCTCAGCGGCTTCCCCTTCTTCAGCATGTATTGCATGCGCTCGACGGTTTTTTTCTGGCCGCAGAGGCTGACGAAGGCCTCGCGCTCCAGGTCGAGCAAATACTGCTCCGAAACCAGTTGCGGCGAAGTGAACTCGCCGCCCCCGCTCAGAATCCTCGCCAGGTGAGTTCCCACCACCACGTCATGTTCCGTGATGTATTCGGCCCGGCGCATCAGGTGAAGGCCGAGTTTCATCTTCGTAAAGGCCGGCTGCCCCAACGCCTTGACGTCCTGGCGCGGCTGGCCGGGCCGATAACCCAGCCGCGCCAGGTCGAGCGCCAGTTGCTTGGCGTCAGCGATTTGGCGGTCTCGGTTCATCGAGATGGAATCCCGCGGAGAAAGGTATCCGAGCTTGCGGGCTTCTTCCGCGCTGGTGGAAACTTTGGCCATGCCGACATTCAAGAAAACTTCCTTGACGAAAGTGAATGGATCGGCCTCAGGATCCGGAGGCACGGCATCCAGGGCGCGCACCAATATCTCCTTGGTGCCGCCGCCCGCCGGAATCAGGCCGACTCCGACCTCCACCAGCCCCATGTAGGTCTCCGCCGCGGCGCGCAGGCGCGTTGCGTGAAGGCAGATTTCGACGCCGCCGCCCAGTGTCAGGCCACACGGCGCGGCCACCACGGGCTTCGGGGCGTACTTGAGCGCCATGTTGGCATTCTGAAAGGCGCGCACGGCCTGGTGAAGCTCCTCCCACTCCCCTTCCTGGACGGCCATCAAGATCAGCATCAGGTTGGCGCCTACCGAGAAGTTCGGTGCGTGGTTCCCTATCACCATCGCGTCGAACCCGTCATCCAGAGCCTTCAAGCCGGCGTGAATCATCTGGACAATGTCGGCGCCAATCGTATTCATCTTCGAGTGGAATTCCAGGCAGACGACGCCGTCCCCCAGGTCGATGAGGCTCGCGCCGGGATTCTTCTTGAGCTCTCTCTGGCGGGCCTTGAGCGATGGGAGCAGGATGATGCCGGGTTTGTCTTCCAGGATATGATACGCGCTGCTGGCGAAATCAAAATAGCTTGTCGTGCCGTCGGCTTGAGCGTAGAAAGTCTTCTTCCCAGAGTTCAAAAGCCGTTCTGCCAGCGGCGGGACGGGGCGGCCCTCTTTTCGCCACTGCGCAACGGTCTTCTCAACGCCCACGGCGTCCCAGAGTTCAAAGACTCCGCACTCCCAGTTGAAGCCCCACTTCAGGGAGTTGTCGATTGCCACGATATCGTCGGCGACCTCCGGGACGCGCACCGCCGCATAGTGGAAAGTGTCGCTCAAGACCTTCCGGTAAAACTGGCCGGCGCGGTCGGGAGATTGGAACAAAGTCTTCACCCGTTCGCGGGGATCTTCGATGTTGCGCGCCATTTCGACCGAGGGGAAGCTTGCTCTTCCGCGTGGTCGGTACTCGAACGTCTTGAGGTCGAGCGTGAGGATTTCGCTCTCGTCGCCCTCGCCTTGCGCCTTAACTTTCTTGTAAAAGCCCTGTCCCGTCTTGTCTCCCAGAAGCTTGCGCGCCAGCATCTGCCCGACGAAATCGGGAAGTTGAAACAGCTCGTGCCGCTCATCCTGCGGCAAGGACTCCGCAAGGTTGTTCACCACGTGCGCCAGCACGTCGAGGCCGACGATGTCCAGCGTGCGGAAGGTGGCGGATCTTGGGAGCCCCATGGCGGGGCCGGTAAGGGCGTCGATTTCCTCGATGGTGTACCCGTCCTGCTCCATGATGCGCAGAACGTTCATCGTGGTGAACGTGCCGATGCGGTTGGCAATGAAATTCGGCGTGTCCTTCGCGACGACTATACCCCTGCCCAGCACCACGTCGCCGAAGCGCGAGAGCGCTCGGACGACTTCCGGCAAAGTGTCCTGCGCCGGGATAATCTCCAGCAACTTCAGGTAGCGCGGCGGATTGAAAAAGTGTGTCCCCAGAAAATGCTGCCGGAAATCCTCGCTGAAGCCTTCGCTGAGGCTGGCGATGGAAATCCCGGAAGTGTTTGAACTGACGATCGAGCCGGGTGAACGCAGGGCTTGGACCTTCTCGAACAACGCGCGCTTGATCTCCCGTGTCTCGACGACGGCCTCGAGGATCCAGTCGCAATCTCTCACCCTATGGAGGTGGTCTTCGAAATTCCCAACCGTAATCATGCGCGCGGCTTCGGGAACGAAGAACGCTGCGGGGCGCGATCTGAGCGCCGCGTCCAGGCCCGCCTGCGCGAAACGGTTACGAACCCGCGCGTGACCCAGGGTCAGTCCCTTGGCTTGTTCGTCAGGCGTGAGTTCTTTGGAAACAATGTCGAGCAATACAGACGGGATGGAAGCGTTGGCCAAGTGAGCGGCAATGCGTGCCCCCATGGTCCCCGCACCAAGCACAGCCACTTTGCGGATGTCGCGCACGATTTGGCCCCCGTATGTTGGCGAGTAAAGTAAGCGTCATTATGGAGGAGGGGGCAGGTAGGGTCAAGCGGGGCAGTGGCGAGTGATCCGCCGAGGCGGGACGAGTGACAAGCAACGTAGCACGGGGCTGGTGTTTAACTCTGCGGCTCTTAATTCCAAACCGACGGAAAAGCCGCAGTCCGTCAGCTCACGGACTGCGCTACTTCTGACAGTCGGGGCGGGCCGCTTAGATGAAGTCCTTGGTTCGCGGCCAGACTTCTTTGAGGGGCATTTTCGGGTCGCGGCCGATGTAGATCGGCAGATTGGTTTCGAAGGAGCGGGCATGCTCGCTCACCACGATGGCGGCGAGGTCGACCCGATTGAAAGTCATCTGGACATCTTGTAAGTGCTCCCCCACGGTGATCACCATGTCGGCGGAGGGATTCTGCGGTCCCCAGAGCCAGTAGCTGTTGTGGCCGCTCGAGGCCTTCGGCAAGCCATACTTTTTCCCGAAGAAATCGATGGCGCCAGCCTCCCCGTAGTTGTTGCAATAGATCAAAGTGCGAGCCTTCTCTTCGGGCGCAAGGCGGTCGTAAACCTTGGCTACCGTGGCGACCATGTTCTCCCAGCCAAACATGTCCGCGTAAGTCTGGGGAAGTTCGCCAGGCTTATCTCGCTCGCCGGTGCCGGGATGAAGGCCGAGAAAATTCTCGTATCTGATGAACGTGTCCACGGGGAGCACCGGAACTCCGTAGGGCAGCACGATCAGCCCACCCAAGACCAGCACTGTCACCGACGCTGGCTTCAGCCACTTCGTCGCCGTGGCGACGCGGCGCTGAATGAATAGCTCAATGGCAAAGGCTCCACCGGCAAACAGCATGAAGAATGTGGGCGCCAGGTAATACGGTTTCGCATGGGTGGAGAAGAACAGGCCCAGGACCGCGACAAAGATCCAGCCCAGTACCCTGTAAGGCTTCCCTTCCCGAGAGAAGAAGTAGAAATAAAGGCCGGCCAGCGAAATGGGAACTGAAAGGGGGAGAGTCTGCAAGGCGACCTGGGCCAGGAAGGCTGGCGGCGACAGGGGCGCGTTCTTGTAAAGAGTGGCGTTGTGGATGAACTCCGCCGTAGGGAAATGGTAGTGGATTTCCCAGAGGATGTGCGGCAGGAAGATCACGGTCGCCAGCGCGCCGCCCAGCCAGAGCCAGATGCTCGCAAAGTATTTGCGAGCTGGGGTGAGTGCCAGCCCAACGATGAGGCCCAGGCCGAGGAACCCCATCGAGTACTTGTCCATCAGCCCGACTCCGGCAATCAGGCCGAACAGCACCCAGAGACTGGGCCGGTCATATTTCAGAATCCGGATGAGGACGTACGCCGCGAGGGCCCACAAGAGGTGGTCAAAGCAATTCATGGAATAGAAGTCGCCTATGACAAGGTAGACCGGGCCCAGCAGGGCCGCGAGCGCGGCGAGCACCTGAGCGAACCTTCCTCCACCTAGCTCACGCGTGATGAGTCCCGTGAAGAAAACTACGAGCGCCCCGCAAACCGCGGGCAGGAAGCGGATGGCGAAGAGCGAGTCTCCCAAGATGGGGCGCGTCAGGTGGATCATCAACGCGGCGAAGGGTGGCTGGTCTACGTAGCCCCAATCGAGATGTTCCCCGCAGGCAAGGTAATAGAGCTCGTCCCGGAAATAACCGTATCGCCCGTTGGTGAGGAAATGGATCAGGAGCGTGACGAGCGCGAGGTAAACGATGACTGCCTTATCGCTCAGGACGAACTCACGGGAGAAGAATTTGTTCACTTTGTCTCTTTCCTCCTTATGCTCCTAAGGTCGGCCAGCCGGTTACGGCTCCCGCGCGGAGGGAGGCATCCCAGTCTCCAGCCCTTGACCCGCGCGGGCCGAATTCGCACCATCGTGCTGCGACCGTCGTATTGTAACTCTGCGCCCTATCGAGGGTCCTGCGTTCTTGCGGCACGCGGCGCAGACTCATATTTCGCAGTAGGGCTTTCGGGTCGGTTGGCTGTAGACTCGCTGGCGAATGGCCGCCGACCCAAGAGGGTGCTGATGGATAGCGGCAGAGGCGCTCCCGCAGGGCGGAACGGCAACCCGTCGGCTGACGGGCCGGGGTGTCAGGCGCGCAGGGCGGGACCGGCGCTACGACAAGCGCTTGGTTTGGAAACCGAGTTGGTCGACGTAATCCGTTTAATCTTTAAACTGAGGTGAGCAATGAAGCAGCAGCCTTCCCGGCGGGAGTTCCTGCGCACCGGCGCGGCGGCCGCACTAAGCATCCTTTCACGGCGAGTCAAGGGCGCTACGATCGAAGCCGCGTCGCCAGGCGAGCTCGACTTTCCGGTGATCGATTTTCACGCGCATCCCTTCGAAGGGAATGTGCCCCTCGAAAGGATCATAGAGGTCGCGAAGGGGCGCGGGGTCAAGCTGGGTGTGGTCGACCACGGCGGCTTTTCACTGCGCCTGGCCAGCGATGAGGCCCTGAAACAGTACATCGCGAAGCTGGCCGGGTACCCCGTTTACAAGGGCATGCAGGCCGAAGGGCTGGACTGGATGAAGTGCTTCTCGAAAAAGGTGGTGGCGCAACTCGATTATGTCCTGTCTGACGCAATGATATTTCCGGAAAAGGATGGCAGGCGAGTGCGGCTGTGGACGCCGGAGGCACAGATTGAAGACAAACAGGATTTCATGGAGCGGTACGTAGCCTTCAACGTCCAAGTCATCTCCGAGGAACCCATCGACATCTTTGCGAACCCTACTTACCTGCCGGAGGCCCTCGCAGCGGAATATGACGTGCTCTGGACGAAAGCGCGCATGATGAAAGTGATCGAGGCAGCCAAGAAGCATGGCGTGGCAATTGAGATCAATTCCCGCTTCAACATCCCGAGCCTGGCGTTCCTGCGGATCGCAAAAGAGGCGGGGACGAAGTTCTCCTTCGGCTCGAATCTCCGCGACGAGGATGTGGGCAAGCTGGATTACAGTGTGAAAATGGCCAAAGAATTAGGGCTGACCCGCAAGGATATGTTCATGCCTGCGCCTGCCAGCAGCAAGCCGATCTTGCGGCGGACGTTCGCTTCGAAGCTCAAGTTTGACGACGGCCGGCCGAAAGAGTATGCTGCCGCTCACCCGGCTTCCGGCCTCGTGCGCTGGAAGGAATCCTGAGGTTCGCGAGCACACGCCATGTTCCACTTGAAGACTCGCGTCGAGTTCCTCGCACATCCAACCAAGGAAGAGGCCCCATGAAGCGTTGGGCCGTCGTCGTGGTTGCATTGTACCTTGTGATTCTGCTGGCGCTTACCTGGCCGGTCGTTGTCGCCAGCTTGTATCCCGAGGTCAGGCCAGGGCAAATTCGTGAGGTTTTCGGGTGGCCTCAATACTGGGTCTGGCTTGCCGTGATGGTTTGCGGCCAGGCGGTGATGTTGCTGGTGCCGGTTTCGGTAGCCCGGGAGCGGCCCATCCCCCGCCGGTCGGTCATCTGGCCGGCGCTGGCCTCCGGGCTCATGATGGGCCTGCTGGCGCTGGGTGTAGTCGGTTCCGTACTCGAATTCGTGGTGCAAGAAAAGGCCCTCGACATGGCCTTCGAGGGGAACGCGTGGCGTGGAGTTGCTATTCTCTCCGCAGCATGGGCTATTTGGACGATCCTCTTCTACCGGATCAGCCGGGGCGCTGCCGCGAGAGATGTGGTGACAAAGCAGTGCCGCTACCTTCTGAAGGGCAGCATCCTGGAGCTGCTCGTGGCGGTTCCCACTCACGTCGTTGCGCGTTATCGAGATTATTGCTGCGCCGGCGTTTTGACTTTTATCGGCATCGCCTTCGGGTTGAGCGTGATGATTTTTTCTTTCGGGCCGGGCGTCTTCTTTCTTTTCGCCCATCGATGGAAACAGCTCCATCCACAGGTCGAAGGTCATGGCAGTCAGGCCTTAGACGTGGGAGAGCTGCAAGATGAAAGGACGCACTTTGCGCCACAAGGGCAGCGGGACCGCATGAGAAGAAAATACGTGTGGGGGGTGGTGGGCGGCTTGGCCTGACTGGCGACCGTCGGGGCGGTCGCCCTGGCCGTGTACGCACGCTGGATTCGGCCTTGGCATCTGCGTCGGAGCGCCACAGCCGCGGAGGTTGTTGCACACCGCGTTATCACACAGGGTCCAAAGCCGGGAGAGTATACAAACGTCATGGCAACGGTTAGCGCGGGCCTGGTGATGTACCGCCGGCGAAGCGGCGAGGTTGAGTTGCTGCTTGTGCATCCTGGCGGCCCGCTGTGGGCGAAGAAAGACGCCGGCGCGTGGAGCATCCCGAAGGGAGAAGTGAATCCGGGGGACGACGAACTCTCCACCGCTAAGCGTGAGTTTAAAGAGGAAACAGGCGTCGCGCCTGAAGGCGAATTCATCCCGCTCGGCTCCGTCACGCAAAAGGGCGGCAAGGTGGTTCGCGCCTGGGCGTTCGAAGGCGACTGCGATCCCGCTGTCATCAAGAGCAACACGTTCGTGATGGAATGGCCGCCGCGTTCGGGCAAGAAACAGGAATTCCCTGAAGTGGACCGCGCTCGGTTTTTCACCCTCGAAGAAGCCAAGGACAAAATCAATCCCGCGCAGGTTGCGTTCCTCCAGGAGCTGGCTCGGAGAGTTTCCAGGAAGTAGCAGGTAGCGCAGGTCGTCGCCGCGGCGACCAGCCGTGGCGGCCGGCCATTCGACATCTTTTTGTGGGGGACCTGGAGTGTCACGAACGTACGCCTAAACGGTCGGAAATGCCGCAACTCCGGAAAGCGGGAGTTGCGCTACGCACTGCGGCAGAGCCAGGGTCGCACGGTGTTGCCACCACCGGTACCCCCTCACAACCTTCCGTCCGGCCCGTCCCGGTTGGATGGATCTGCCGAACGGCGAGATGGCGGCGAGGAGTTGTGCTGAGGGCTTAGGGCCTTCCGGATCGTTCAGAAAAACACGTCGAGAAGTCGCAGGTCCAGAGAGCTTTTCGGCAGGCTCAGGGCGGTGAGCCAAATCAAACCGTGGGACCCGCGCCACTTGCTACCGGGTGGGTTCCATCTGGAGGGCGTTGTTGAAGCGGTTGAAGTAGTTGAAAATGCCGGCTACGGCAGTGATTTCCACGATCTCACCCTCGCTGAAATGCTGCCGCAATTCGGCGAACAGCTCCTGGGGAACGTTGTTGGACTCTCGCGTAAGCTCTTCGCCAAATTTCAAAGCGGCGCGTTCGCGGGCGCCAAATGCCGCCAAGTCGCCCTTGGCGAGCGCGGCCAATTCCGCTTCCGTTGCCCCCAGCCGCCTTGCCAAGGCGGTATGCGAGTTCAGTCAATACTCGCACTGGTTCAGGTAGGAAACCCGCACCCCAATCATTTCTTTCAGCTTCTTCTCAACGGTGCCGGCGTTCATGACCACGCCGAAGTGGGCGGTCATGGTTTTCAGGATTTCCGGCCGGTGGGCCACGGTGCGGAACATGTTGGGAATGTTGCCGCGCTCCTTCAGATAGGCCTCGAAGACCTGGCGAGTCTCTGCGTCGACTTGCTCGGGAGAAAGTTTGGAAAGGCGGGCCATAAGCGCATCCAAGAGTCGAAAGTCGAAAGTCAAAAGTCGAAAGTCAAAAAGGCCGGTAGCCGAATAATCTGTACGGGGCAGCACACGCTTTCGCGGTACGAATCTAGCGCTCCTGCTTTTGATACAGCCCAATAAAGTGTTGCAAAGCTCCTTCGTTCATTTTCAATTCCCCGGAACGCAGGAACTGCTGCTTCAAATTCTGCCGGTAGAGTTCGAAGGCGACGCTGCGCTTCTGCTCCAGCAGCTCCTCAGTGATGCGGTCGCCTTGCTGAGCGAGGTCCGCTTCATTCGCCGCGGCACGCGACACGACGCGGAAGACTACGCTATTGCCTCCCAGCGAAACCACGCCGCTGGTCTGGCCCGGGTTGAGCGTGAAAGCTGCCGCAAGCTGCGATCCGGATCCCACACCTTCCACATAGTCCTGCGCGGTGAAGTCCTTACTCTCTTTAACCGTCAACCCAGCAGCTTTCGCCACTTTCCGGAAGTCGCCCGTCTTAGCCTGGGTGGCGATCTGCTGGGCCTTCTCGGCGGCCACTACCTTCGACTGCTCGGCGCGGTAATCCTCCTCCACGCGCGCGCGGACTTCCTCGAGCGTGGGCAAGTGCTCCGGCACAATCTCCACTAACTGGATGATGGCTTGCCCCTTGGGGACCGAGATGGGTGTCCCTACCTCGCCCTGTTTGAGCTGGAAAGCGAGGTTCTCGAAGGCATCGCCGTTGCCGAGGTCCGTGACTGCCTGGCCGTACCGGAACAACGGCGATTCCTTGGGCTCCAATCCGGCCTTGCGCGCCACCGCCTCAAACGGATTTCCTTTGAGCTGGCTTCGGAAGTCGTTCGCCAGCTTCTCCTGGGCCTCGGTAAGCTTCTGCTTTTCGAGCTCGTTCCGGATCGAATCTTTGACTTCCTCCAACGTTTGGAGGTGAGCGCTCTGCTTGTCCAGGATCTTCACGATGTGAATGCCGTAAATGGTCTTAATCAACCCGCTTAGCTGGCCGGGCTTCAAGGAGAAGACAACATTCTCGAACTCCTTGACCGTCTGGCCGCGGACGATCCAGCCGATTTCTCCGCCGTTGGCGGCGCTGGCATCTTCCGAATATTTCTTGGCCAAATCGCCAAAGTTGGCGCCGGCATTGATCTGGGCCACGACATCCTGGGCCGTCTTTTCCACGGTGGCGGCCTCTGCCGCGGTCTTGCCCGTAGTTTTGAAGAGGATGTGGGCAACCTTCACTCGATCCGAGACGCGGTAGTCCGTCAGGTGCTGCGCGTAGTATTGCCGCAGCTCGGCGTCGGTGACTTTCACTCGGGCGCGAACCTGATCCGGGTCGATCAGCACGTAACGCACCCTGCGCTGTTCGGAAACCTTATAGCGATTGGGGTCTTTCTTGAAGTACGCCTCCAGTGCCCGAGGAGTCACTTCCACGGCTTTGAGGAACTGGCTGGGATCAAACAGCACGTATTCGATCTTGGCTTTCGCATTACGCCGCCGGAACTCTTCCAGCACCTCCTGCTGGGAAACCTGCACACCGTCGGTCACCACGCCTCGAACCTTGTCGAGCAAAAGGCTATACCGGAGTTGCGTTTCAAACTCGGCCATGGGCAAGCCGGTTTGTTGGTAGATCATATCCTGGTAGCGCTCGATCCCCACGAAGGTACCGCCGGGATAAAGCCAGGGAATGGCCTGTAAGGCTTGGCGAAGCTCCTGATCCGAAACCTCCATGCCCATTTTGTGGGCCTGGGTGGCTAAAGCATGTTGAAGGATTATGTCGTCGAGGACGCTGCCCGCGACCAGGGGGATGAACCGCGACTCATTCCCCAGCGGCGAATTCCGAAACCGCGATTGGATACTCTGCTGAAGGTCCTGAGTGGTTATGTGGACTCCTCCGACCGACGCCAGGACGTTGGATTCTACCCGGCTGGTGTCGCCGGAAGGGATCGGCGCCAAGGTGATGACCATGCCGATCGAAACAATGCCCAAGAAAAAGATAAGCAGGTATTTCTTCACCGCCTCGCGGTTTTTCTTGAAGAACCTGTACATGATTGCTCCTGCACGCTTGCCAAAACCTATCCATTATAAAGGAGAGGGGCCTAGGGCGGCAACTCAATGGCGGGGGTGAGGCGCAGGAACGAAGGGAGCACAGGCAGCGAAAAGCTTCAGGAGCAGTAGCGAAGCTACTGAAACCTCTTGACCATGCGCCAGGTTTGGTCAAGAATGAACCTGCGAGTTGTGTGCCCCCATGGGTGAAGCGCCCCGGCCACCGATCAACGAACCTGAGCGTAGATACGAAGTCGAGTGGACCACTGTCTCGTACCGCACCATCATGTTTTATTCCCTGCTGGCGCTGCTGCTGGCAGGGTTCATCCTCTACCTGATGGCTCCCAATTATTTTGGCCAAAAGGTGAAACAGGCGCTGGCAGCCCTCGCCGGGCGGGTGGGGCAGACTACGGAAGCAGAGGCCACGACTTCCCGGCGTGAGGCCCACTTCGTCAACATTGACGGCACCGTGAAGGTGAAGAAGGCGCGGTCGCTGGAATGGATCCGGGCCGACTACAATACCACCCTGGAAAAAGGCGACTTCGTTCAGACCAGCAGTGACGGCGTGGCGCGCATTATTTTCGCCGACGGCACCAACTACATTCTGAAGCCCGATGCGCTCATCGTCGTGGAGGAAAGCCGTGAAGACCCAGTGACCAAGGCCACCAAGGTGGCGGTCCAGGTCACCTCCGGCGCCGTGGACCTCTCCACCGGCCGATTTGAAGTCCCGGGTTCCACCTCCCAGGTCGCCTTTGCCGATGCCGTGGCCAACCTCGCGGAGGAGAGCCGCGCCGCAGTGCGTAACGATCCCACGAAGAACCAGCATGAATTCACCGTGGACCAGGGTCAAGCCCAGGTGACACGCGGGTCCACCAGTGTGCAGCTTGGGCAGTACGAAAAGATTACGTTCAAGTCCGACCAGCCAGGCCTGATCCGTGGGAAACTGATTGCGCCGCCCACCCTGCTGTCGCCGCCCAATATGGAATTGAAGATGGCCAAGGACCCCAAGTCCACCGCCATGGAATTCGCCTGGAGGGAGGTTCCCGGGGCGGTGGCCTATCGCCTGCTGGTTTCGCCTTCCATGATGCTCTCGAATTTCGTGGTCGATAAGAAAGTGGTCGGTCAGACTTCCGCCCAGGTATCGGGCTTGGACGAGGGGACCTACTATTGGGTTGTCAGCGCGATTGACGGAAAAGGCGTCGAAAGCCAGCCGAGCGGGGCAAACAAATTAAACCTGGTGCAGGAGGTTGGGACGGGAAGTCAGGCCTACCTGGAGATTACCAAAATCATCCAGCACGGCAATATCGCGGAAGTGCAAGGGAAGACGGAGCCCGGCTCCTCCGTGATCATCAACAATGAGCAGGTCTTCTCGATTTCCCCTGACGGGACCTTCCGGCACTTTACCGCCCCCCTGCCCAAGTCCGGATCAAACCAGATCACCATCACGGCGCAAAACCGCAAGGGCGACACAAATACGATCCGGAGGAGCGTCGTGATCGAGTGAGCAAGTCCACCGCGCATCTTCTAAGCCTGCCGAGGCAGGAGTCCACACGGGAATGAATCTTCGGTCTTTATTTAGTGTTTTCTCCTCGGACCTGGCGATTGACCTGGGGACTGCCAACACCCTCGTTTTCGCCCGAGGGAAGGGCATCGTCGTCAACGAGCCTTCCATTGTGGCCATCAACAAGGTGAATGGGGACATTGAGGCCGTCGGGCGCGAAGCCAAGGAAATGTTAGGGCGCACGCCGGGCAACATCGCCATCGTCCGTCCTTTGAAGGACGGCGTGATCGCCGACTTCAAAGTGACGGAGAAGATGCTCAACTACTTCATCCAGAAAGCCCACAACCGCAAGATGTTCGTGCACCCTCGCATCGTGATTGGGGTGCCCTCGGAGATCACCCAAGTCGAGAAGCGCGCCGTGCAAGACTCCGCCATGCGGGCCCGGGCCAGCGAAGTGTTTCTGGTGGAGCAGGCGATGATGGCGGCGATTGGGGCCGGGCTACCCATCACCGAGCCCTCGGGGAGCATGATCGTGGATGTCGGCGGCGGTACCACCGACATCGCGGTGATTTCGCTTTCCGGCATCGTGTACAGCCGCTCGGTGCGTGTGGCGGGGAACGAAATGGACGAGGCCCTCACCGCCTACCTGAAGCGGAAGTACAACCTGCTGATTGGCGAGCGCACCGCCGAACAGGTCAAAATTGAAATTGGCTCCGCCTACCCCTTGGACAAGCCCTTGACGATGGAAATCAAGGGCCGCCACTTGCTGGAGGGCATCCCCAGGACCGTCACCATCGACGATTCGGAGATCCGTGACGCCCTCTCCGAATGCGTGGCGACCATCCTCAACGCCATTCGCGTCGCCCTGGAGCGCACACCGCCAGAGCTCTCGGCGGATATTTCCGACCGGGGGATCGTGCTGACGGGAGGCGGCGCCCTGTTGAAGAACCTCGACAAGCGCATTCGGGAGGAGACCGGCCTGCCCGTCTCCATTGCCGAAGACCCTCTGGCTTCGGTCGTGCTCGGCACCGGGAGGATGCTCACAGATTTCAACCTCTTGCGCCGCGTTGCGATAGAATGACCAACGCCGTCCGTTGTTCTTGGCCCGTTGTCGGTTGTGAGTAGTCAGGCGCACACTGGCCAAATTGCCGAAGTTAAGCAGGGAGCGGCCACGAGCCACGCATGAGGGGGATGGAGTGGCTGAGAGCTGACGACTGATCGCTTGCTTATGTTCGATCCGAATTCACCCGAATTCACGCGTCCGATCCAGCCTCTCCCGCGCGAAGGCCCCAGGGTGCAGGCGTTCATCGTTGGCCACCGCGCGTTCTTCATCCTGGTGGCGGTGCTGCTGGCTCAACTGTTGCTCCTATCCATCCAGATCACTCGCACCCACAACGTGCGTTTGATCCGCGTCTGGGCGGTTGCTGTCCTCGACCCGTTTGAACGTTCCCTGCGGGGGATATTGGACGCCTCCACACAGGCTTGGCGCACCTATCGCGGCCTGTGGCAGGCCCAGCAGGAAAACCAGGAACTCCACCTGCAACTGGTTGCGGCGCAGTCGCAAGTCCAGCGCCTCTCTGAGGAGGCTGGCGAGTCCCAGCGCCTGCGCGTGCTGCTCGATCTCAAGAACCGCCTGCCCTACCAGACGGTCGCCGCCGAGGTCATTGCTACCAGCCCCGGCGAGAGTTCCAGCGCCATCTATATCGACAGGGGATCTGACGCCAGCCTCACGGCGGACCTCGCCGTGATTACCCCCTCTGGAGTGATAGGTAAGATCCTGGCCGTGTTCCCGCGCACCGCGCAAGTTCTGTTGATCACCGATCCTTCGAGCGGTGTGGGCGTGGCGCTGGAGAGAAGCCGGGTGCAAGGCGTCCTGAAGGGTACAGCCCAGAACCTGTGCCAGCTCCATTACGTGATGAACGAAGAACCCGTGTCGCCGGGCGAGGCCGTGGTGACCTCGGGCCTGGACCAGGTCTATCCCAAAGGCTTGCTAGTCGGGACGGTGGTCCAGACCAGCGAAGGAAACATCTACAAGAACATCGTCGTCAAGCCAGCAGCGGAGTTGAACCGCCTGGAGGGGGTCCTTGTTGTCCTCAAACCGAATACCAGCCAACAACAAGCCCTGAACCTGCCTGGTCACCCGTAGTCCTGCGGATTGCCCACAGGGCCCCAGTCCGTCGGTTAGAGAATAAGTCCCGTGATCCCGCGGAGCGGGACGATCCCGCGTACGCGGGACGGGTGCGCGCCCAGGCCAGCTCTCCCGCTCAGCGGGACGGTGCGCAGTGCTCAGGCGCGAGGTCGTTCCCTTTCTCGACGGATCGGGGCAGGGGGAAACCGCGGATCCGAAGACGGCGCGCTGTACGTGTTCCCCGGGGGAGTCCGAAGGCTTGGGAACAGGCAACCCCTGCTGGATCAACACCGTCTGCCTACGGGAAGGCTGGTCCTCCCGCAATGGCGGGGCAGGGCCGGGCGCGGGCTGCTACAGAAGTGCTGGTGTTACCGCCGAAGCTTAGGAGAATTTCCCAGCAAGCCGGGCTTCTGGTAGTCTAGAGCGCGATGGCTGTTTCGGCTGACCGACCGGTTGAAGTTTTCCGAGTCCACCCCGCCACGTTCTGGGTGACCGTGTGGGCCGCCCTCTTGCTGCAGACTTTTTTGCCGCTCAAGGTTCCCTTCGCCCGGCTCATGGACTTTCCCCTCCTCGTCACTATTTACTTTGCTCTGGTACGGCGCGGCAAAGTCTTCGGAATCGGTTTGGGAACGAGTCTGGGGTTGTTACAGGATGCCCTGTCGCACGGGTATATGGGGATCTATGGCATGGCGAAGGCGCTCGTGGGCTACTTGGCGGCCTCGGCCAGTGTGCGGTTCGAAATCGAGTCCCTGCCGACGCGCGCTGTCCTGACGGGCCTTTGCGTCCTCATCCACAGCCTCGCCCTGGCCGGGCTCCAGCACAGCTTGCTGGAATCGCCGCCACCCTTCCAGGTCTTGCAAGTGATGAGTGGGCTCCTGGTCAATGTGGCGCTAGGCCTGGTTCTATTTCAGGTGCTCGACCGCTTCCGCCACCCGGCGTGACAAGTAGAGTATGAAGTGTGAAGGATGAAGTCTGAATGCGAAGCCCTTCATGGAGGGTCTTCAGAAGCCTCTGCCGCCTTCCTACTTCAGCCTTCAGCGTTTTCTTGTCACTCGACGCTGCTTTCGCTTCCGGGGCGTGCTAAAATTCGTCGTTGCTTCAGCACCGCACGTCGCCTTTTGGAGGCATTTTCGAGGAGGGCACTTTCATGGCTACAACAACGTTGGGGATCATCATTGGCAACCGCGGCTTTTTTCCTGGCATCCTGGCCCGCGACGGACGAGAAGAAATTCTGCGCGTCCTGGAGCAGGAAGGCTATAAAGCCGTCTGCCTGACTCCGCAAGACACCAAGTACGGCTCTGTCGAGACACTTCAAGACGCCCGTAAGTGTGCGGACTTATTCAAACAGCATCGCGAGGCGATTGACGGCGTTCTGGTAAGCCTGCCGAACTTCGGCGATGAGCGCGGCGTGGCCAACAGCATCCGTATGTCGGGCCTGAACGTTCCCGTGATGGTCCAGGCGTTTTCCGACGAGCCCGGCAAGATGTTGATGGGAGGACGTCGCGACAGCTTTTGCGGGAAGATTTCCGTCTGCAATAACCTCTGGCAGTACGGCATTCGTTACTCCCTCACCAGCCGGCATACCGTCGCGCCGGCCTCCGAGGCTTTTCGTGCCGACTTGAAAGCCTTCGCAGCCACCTGCCGCATTGTGAAAGGACTGAAAAACGTCCGCGTGGGTGTTTTGGGGGCGCGGCCCGCGGCCTTTAATACCGTCCGCTTCAGCGAGAAGCTGATGGAGCACCACGGCATTACAGTAGAAACCCTTGATCTTTCGGAAGTCTTCGGCCGCATTGCCCGTTTGAAGGATGACAACTCGAAAGTGCAGGCCAAGCTTTCCAGTATTCAGGGCTACGTCCCAACGCCGGCAGTTCCGCCTGCCTCCCTGCTGAAGATGGCGAAGTTCGGCGCGGTGGTGGACGACTGGATGAAAGCCAACGACCTGGTGGGCTCGTCGGTGCAGTGCTGGACGGCTATGGAGGAATTCTTCGGCGTTGTGCCCTGCACGCTCATGAGCATGATGTCCAACAACCTCCTCCCCAGCGCCTGCGAGACGGACATGATCGGCATGATCGGCATGTACATCCTGCAACTGGCTTCCGGCGACCCCAGCGCCATCGTCGACTGGAACAACAATTACGGCGACGATCCTGACAAGGCCGTGATCTTCCACTGCTCGAATCTGCCCAAACACTTTTTCGAAGATGCCAAGATGGACTTCCAGGAAATCATCGCCGGCTCAGTAGGGAAGGAGAATACCTTCGGCACCATGGTGGGAAAACTGAAGCTGGGACCTCTCACCTACTGCCGTGTCTCCACCGACGACTTGCAGGGCAAAATGCGCGCCTACGTCGGCGAGGGCGAAATCACTGGGGATAAGCTAGAAAGCTTTGGCGGGTACGGCGTGGTGAGAATCCCCGACCTTCAGAAACTTCTCCAGTACGTGTGCAAGCATGGCTACGAGCACCACGTGGCGGTCAACCGCAGCCACTACGGCCGGGCCGTCGCCGAAGCGCTCGAGAATTACCAGGGCTGGGAGGTCTACCACCACCAGCCGGCGGGGTGCTAGGAGAGCAGGTTACAGGTGACAGGTCACAGGGGACAGTAAGGCAGCGGCATCCCGCGAAGCGCGACCGGGGCTAATTGATTTTTGTTGTCATGGTGATTGGAATATAACCATGAGCGTTTGGCGGTGTCCATGAAGACGATACGCGCGGGGGAGTTCAAGGCGAAGTGCCTGAAGGTCATGGACCGGGTGCAAGCCACCCGGGAGCCGGTGGTGATCACCAAGCGAGGACGACCGGTGGCCAAGCTGGTGCCGGTCAACACTCGCCGAGACGGCGGCTTTGGATGTCTCAAGGGCGTGGTGGAGATCGTCGGGGATATTGAGTCTCCCTTGGTGGCACCTGAGGAGTGGGAGGCCAATCGGTGACTCTTGTGGACACCTACGTCCTGCACCCGCAGGCACGGACTGAGAGGAGTTACGACGATGACGCACCGGGAACGGATCTTAACGGCACTCCGTCACTATGAGGCGGACCGGATACCCATCGACCTGGGGTCGACTGGTGCCACGACCCTGACGGCGCAAGCCCACGAGCGGCTGCGGGCGCATCTCGGGCTACCTTCGGGGCCTCCGCCCACATTCTTCGCGTCCACCCGCCCCACAACTGTCGTTCCGGACGAAGCCATCCTGCGGCGCTTCGACGTCGACGCCCGCCCCCTCTTATTGGGATCCCCCCTCCGTCGTCCTGATCGTAAGGTTTCGGAAGATACGTCTATTGACGAGTGGGGCGTCACTTGGACAAAGCACGGTGGTTCCCATTACATAAATACCGATGGCCCCTTCTGCCATCTCGACGAGCCCACCTTGAAGGACCTTGAGGATTTCCAGTGGCCTGACCCCGCCGACCCGGGACGCTACCAGGGGCTTCGCGAGCGAGCCACGGCGCTTCACGAACAGAGCGATTACGCTGTCATCCTGAATCCGGGGTCGGGCCCCGTCCATCTGTGCCAGTTTCTGCGTGGCTACGGCACATGGCTGGAAGACCTGCTGGTTCGTCGCGCCTTTGCCGAGGGTCTGACGGATCGAATCGTGGATTTCTGGGTGTCGGTTGCCACCCGAGCCCTGGAAGCAGCTGGTGAGTTCATTGACGTAGTAATGTTTGGCGACGACATCGGAACCCAGAACGCCCCCTTGTTTCGGCCAGATCTATATCGCCGGGTGATCAAGCCCCAGCACAAACGCATGGTCCAAGCCGTCAAGCGGTGCGGGAAGCCCGTCCTCTACCACTCGTGCGGTTCGGTTTATCGCCTCATCCCCGACTTGATCGAGCTGGGGATTGACGCCCTGAACCCCGTGCAGGTTTCTGCGGCGGATATGGATACCAAGCGCCTCAAGCAGGAGTTCGGCCGAGACCTGACTTTCTGGGGAGGGATCGATACCCACCGCGTGCTCCCCATGGGAACGCAGGAGGAAGTCAGAGAGGAGGTCAAGCGGCGGATTGGCGACTTGGCTGAAGGAGGAGGTTACGTGCTGTGCGCGGTGCATAACGTTCAGCCGGAGGTCCCACCGGAGAACGTCGTCGCTATGTATGAGGCTGCCCTGGCGTAGAAAAGCAGGCAGCATGCCGGGCTAAAGCCCGGCGCTACGAGAGAGGCTGGACGATAGGGGCGCACTCACTGCCCGCAGGTTTCCCCAACCCCAACCAGTTGCCGAAGCGGCATCTCTACCGCTTTTCACGTTGCTTGTGCGGGTCGAAGGATACGGGCCTGCACCAACTGGTACGGGCAGCCGGGCGCTGCTCGGTTAGAGACTAAGAAGCTGTGAAAAAATCAATTCCTTCTACCGCGGAGGCGCGGAGACGCAGAGAAAGGCAGACATGGAAAGCGAAAGGTGGGAGTCAGAGGGCACGTGCAACTTCTGGTAAGCGGTTGGCTTCACGCCTCGTTGCCCGGTCGCCTTTCCTTTTCAGAGTTCTTCAATTGGGTTTTTACTCCTTCTCTGTGCCTCTGCGTCTCTGCGGTGAGGGATGCCCTTAACGAATTCTTTCACAGCTTCCAAGTCCCGTGATCCCGCATAGCGGGATCGGGGCGGGGTATTTCACCTTGTATTACCCGTTGCAGTGTGCTAGTTTTCGAGTGTGAACGAGACCGTGACTGGGGGCGGGGCCGCGTGCCACGCCACGAGGCTAACCGGGTGACGGCGACGTCTTAACTTATGCGCCTCTTCGGCCCCGGCAGATTTTAAGCGAATGGAAGTCCGCTTTCCAGGAGATGAACGTCCACCCGCCTGGAAGATCACTCTCCTCCAGTACCTGGTCGCGGTGACTTTCTTCGGACTACTGATCGGGTACTGGCGGCTGCAAATCGGGCAGCACCGGACCTACCTCGAGCTCGCCGAACGGAACCGCATTCGCAATCTCCCGGTCATCGCTCCGCGCGGACGCATTCTGGACCGCGAAGGGCGCGTCCTGGCAGACAATTTCCCGGCCTTCAGCGTTCTACTGATGCGCGAGACCTCGGCCACGCTGGCTCCCGCCCGGGCAGAAGGGATTGCTCGCGGCCTGCGGGTCGATCCGGTTGAGCTTCAGCGCCTTGTGGAGCGTAGCGCGCAACTGCCGCGGTTCCAGCCCCTCTTGCTGAAGCAATCGGCGACTCTGGAAGATATCTCTTTTGTCGAATCCCACCGCATCGAGTACCCCGAACTCGATCTGATCCAGGTGCAGCAGCGGCTTTATCCCAAACTCGGGATTGCCGCCGCCCTGCTGGGCTACGTGGGAGAGGTCTCCGAGGAGATGATTGCCAAGCCCGGCTCGCCTTACCGCCCCGGCGATGTGGCCGGCAAGTCTGGAATCGAGGGCCAGTACAATCAAATCCTCTCTGGGCGGGACGGCCTGCGGCGGGTAGTGGTCAATAGCCGCGGCCAGGAAGTGGGCTCCCTGACGACCATTAACGCCCTGCCGGGGAACGACCTGCGACTGACCATTGACCTGGATCTTCAGATGGCGGCTGAGGCCTCTTTGGGTGGCCGGGCGGGGGCGGTGGTGGCACTCGATCCTCGGAGCGGTGAGGTGCTGGCTATGGTCAGCCATCCCTCGTTTGACCCCAACGAGTTCGCCCGCCGCGTGGACCGTGACCAGTGGCAGCGGCTCATGAAAGATCCCTTGAACCCCTTGATGAACAAGGCCATCCAGGCGCAGCTAGCCCCGGGATCGGTCTTTAAGGTCATTACTGCCACGGCGGCCTTGGAGACAGGGACCATCAAGCCTGACTACACGCTGAACTGCCCCGGCGCAGTCACGATTTATGGCCACACCTACCACGATTGGGTGTGGGAAAAACACCGGGGACACGGCAGTGTGGACCTTCATCGCGCGCTCATTGTTTCCTGCGACGTGTACTTCTACACTCTGGGGAAACTCCTCGGCATTGACAAGATCGACTACTTCGCCAAGGGCCTGGGATTAGGCAGGCGCACCGGGATCGATCTCCCCGCAGAGGCTCCAGGACTTATCCCCTCCCCTGCCTGGGTCGGAAAGGCCTTCAAGCGGAAGTGGTGGGCAGGGGAAACCATCTCGGTGGCCATCGGCCAGGGTGCCGTTGTGGTGACACCGTTACAGTTGGCCTATACCATCGGCGGTGTTGCCTCGGGCGGGGCTCTTCGTCGTCCACACTTGGCGTTTCGGGATCAATTGCTGGCCCTGGGACTTGATCCCCCTGAGGACAGCGAGCGCAGCTTCCCGCTGAGTGAAAAAACCTTGGAAGCAGTTACGAAGGGGCTGTGGGGGGTAGTCAACGAAGGGGGGGGTACCGGCGCAAGCGCGCGATGCACGGGCATCGATATCGCCGGCAAGACCGGTACCGCCCAAGTGGTCAGCGTCGAACTCCAACACACCGCGCAAAAAGCCGAGTATAAGAACAACGCGTGGTTTATTGGCTACGCGCCGTCTACCCACCCGGAGATCGTCGTAGCCGCTCTGGTGATGCAGGGCGAGCACTCGTCTGTGGCTGCCCCTGTCGCCCGCGATGTCATCAAGGCTTACTTTGAGAAGAAACCCGCGCCCAAGCCTCGCCTGGAGGAGGTTCAGAATCAGGCGCGGCTATTGAGTCGAGTATTCGACACAGAGGGGAAGGTGCCCGGAACCCTGGCATCCAGGTGCGAGGGCCGTTCCAACTGAATGAGTATTGGCTTTATACCTGAGGCTTGCTTAGCGCGAAAATGGCGCGTGATTGAAGAACCATATCCCGGAACAGTTGGAACGGCACGAGTAGCAACTTCGAGACAATGAACAAGTCCTTTCGTTTTCGTGAGATCGACTGGTTCCTCCTGGGGCTCGCACTGGCTATTGCGGCCATCGGCGTAGTGGAGATTTACAGCACGACGGTCCACTCTCCCTTGGCAGGCCAGTACAAGAAGCAGATTTACTGGATCCTCCTGAGTCTATTCGTGGCCTTGGTAGTCAGCCAGTTCGACTATCAGGTAGTACTGGAGCAGACTCCGTGGCTGTATGTCTTGTCCATCGTGGCGTTGGTGGGCCTCTTAGTAGGCGGACGAGCGGTCGCTGGCGCCAAGCGATGGCTGCACATTGGGGGATTGACTTTCCAAGTGTCAGAAATCGTCAAGTTAGTTATAATAATGGGGGTGGCGGCTTACTTTGCCGAAAGAAGACGCAGATCCGTCACTTGGGGAGACTTGGTTAAGCTCGGGGTTCTGGCCGGATTGCCAGCGGCCCTGGTGGCTCTGGAGCCCGATTTGGGCACAGCGCTGACTTTCGTCCCGATCATCGCCGCAGGGGTTCTCCTGGCAGGAATCCGGCGGCAGCAGGTGGTGGCGGTATGTCTCCTGGGGGCGCTGGCGCTGCCGTTGGGGTGGCACTTCCTGAGGCCCTACCAGCGCGAGAGGCTAATGACCTATATCCATCCTGCGCAGGACGTCCAAGGATCCAGCTATCAAGTAACCCAAACCAGGATTGCGATCGGCTCGGGCGGCTTCTGGGGAAAGGGCATGGGTAATGGAACTCAAAGTCAACTGGGGTTTATCCCTGTTTCCCACGCCGACTCTATCTTCGCCGCCTTTGCTGAGGAACAGGGCTTTGTCGGCACGCTGTTCGTCTTGCTGCTGTACTTTGCGTTGCTCTTGCGCTTGTTGGACGGAGCGCAGATGGCGCCGGACCGTGCCGGCGTGTTTATGCTGGTAAGTTTTGCATCGGTTCTGTTTTTCCAAGTCGCCGTCAACACAGGGATGATGATTGGTCTCTTACCGATCACCGGCATACCCTTACCGCTCATGAGCCAAGGCGGGTCTTCTTTGGTGTTTACGTTTCTGGGTTTGGGTCTGGCGATGAGCGTTCGGTCAAGGCGATTTGTTAACTGAGTGAGGTCCAAAGGCCGGAGAGGCTGGTGGAGGAATCGCCCTTCCGCCTGGAAGGTACGAACTGCGGTGTTCCCGCATAGACGGGATCCTCTGAGGGCAGGGTGGGTCCCGACGGCCCGTTACCTGGAAGCTCGCCGTCAAAGCCACCTGAGATCAAATACGGTCAGTCGCGCGTGAGATGATGGCAAAGGAAGAGAAAGCGCGAGCTGGCCGGGGATGCTGAGGGTTGATCTCCCGCAAGGCGGGATTGATCCCCTGGCGTTCGCTGAAAAGGAGTTCCTATGGCCAAGGAGATGTTTATCTCATCGTCTCCTCACGAGACGAAGGTCGCCGTGTTGGAAGACGACCAACTGGTGGAAGTGTATTACGAGCGCGACACGGATGTGGGCTTGGCAGGGGGTATTTACAAGGGGCGAGTGAGCCGCGTCCTGCCCGGCATGCAGTCGGCATTCGTGGATGTCGGGCTGGAACGAGATGCTTTCCTCTACGTAACCGATTTCTTCTCCGAAGATCAGGAAGAGTACGACAAGGTCTTCGAGGAAGCCGAAGCCCGTGCCACGCGCTTTACCGCCGAGCAAGCCCAGGCCGCGGAGCCACAGCCCACTCAACCCGTCGAGCCCGTCAGCAAGGAAGTGACGCCCGAGGCAGCCTCAAGCGTCCCTGCGGCAAGTGCCGAGCTGGCTGTGGCTCCACCGCCTCAGGCTGCACCTGAAGGCCGCCCAAGCGAGCCGCGACCCCTGGAATCGCACGTAGCGGGCCCTCCCGTGCCGAGCACTCCAGCACCGCCCGCCGAGACCTCCGGCGAAAGACACGAATACCGGCGTTTGGACCCACGCGGCAGACGACACCGACGCCGCGGACGCCCCTTCGCCGAGAACCGCCATGGCGAACACAGGTTCCCTCCCAAGCCGGAGAGCAGCGGACCCCGCGCGTTTGAGATTCTGCCTGGAGAGTCTCTGGCCAAGTACAGTCACACCACGGGAGAGACTTCCCCGCCGCAGAAGGCGGCAGCCGAACCTTCCGCGTTGCCCGATGCGGGGTCAGCAAGCTGGGCACCGTCCGGAGGAGTCAACGCCCCTGGGATGGCTGCTCCCGAGGCACCAGTGGTTGAGGCAGTGCCGGTTGAGGCCTCTCCAAGCGTAGCTGAGACGCCGGAGCCCGAGGTTCGTAGCGACACTGTTTCTGAGCCTCCTCAGACCTATGTTTCTTCTCCAGGGAGTGAATTTTCTTCGGCACCAGAAGGAACAGCCGTGGAGGTCCCTTCGGTGGGGCCCCTGCCCATACTAGGGGGGGCAGAGCCGCCGATAATCGAGGCTGGCGAGCTTCCCACGGAGGCCGGTAGCGCCGAGGCACCGGAACTGGCTGTTGCCTTCGAGGCGGGTCCTGCGGCATTCCCAGTGGAGCCCCCTGTCACCGAATCTCCTCTACCTTCGACGGAGGCGGAGGCCCCCACCCAACACGCGGCAGGTGAGGTGCCGCCCGCCGTTGAAGCCATCCCCAGCCCGGCGGAGTCCGCTGGAGCAGGAGGCCTTGAGCAGGCATTGCCCCTCGAGCCTCCGCGTGGTCCGGCTCCTTTATCCCCCACCTCCGAGCAAGTGGCCGCGGAGGCTCCCGCTCCAGTTCAAACGGACCAGGGCGAGACTTCGGGAGTGCTGGCGGACCGCACCTACACCTTGCGCGAGCCTCACCAGCGGCCCCGCTTCGCGCCACGACGTGGTCGGCGAGGCCGTAGCGGCACGGACTCCCGCGCACCCCGTCAGGAAGGACGCCGGGAGTCGCCGCGACCAAGCAACCACCCTCCCGTCCAAATCGCCGAATTGCTGAAAGAGGGCCAGGAAATCCTCGTTCAAATCGCCAAGGAACCTCTGGGTACCAAGGGAGCGCGCATTACCTCGCACATCGCCTTGCCGGGACGCTACCTGGTGTATATGCCTACCATCGACCATATTGGCGTCTCGCGCAAAATCGCTTCCGAGGAAGAACGGTTGCGCCTGAGGAATATCATCCTGGAGAATAGAGGGCCACTGACGGGCGGATTCATCGTGCGGACCGCCGGGCAGGGCCGCGCCGAGGAAGAATTCACGGCCGATTTGAAGTTCCTCTCGACCCTGTGGAATGAAATCAGGGCCAAGGCCGATCGGGTCAAGGCGCCCGCCCTCATTCACCGGGACCTCGACTTGGTTCAGCGCCTCCTGCGCGATACGCTGACACCCGATTTCAAATGCGTCCGCGTGGACAACGAAATTGAATACGAGCGCGTGTTGGATTTCGTGAACCGCTCTCAGCCCTCCCTGGTGGGCAAGGTAAAGCTCTACACCCGCGACACGCCGCTCTTTGAGGAGGTGGGGATTCAGGCGGAAATTGAGAAGGCCCTGAAGCCCAAAGTGTGGCTGAAGTCGGGAGGTTACATCGTCATCAATCAGACCGAAGCGTTGGTGGCCATCGACGTGAACACAGGCAAGTACGTCGGCAAAACCAACCGCCTGGAAGATACCATCCTGAAGACTAATATCGACGCGGTGAATGAAATCGTGCGCCAGGTCCGGCTGCGTGACCTGGGCGGGATTATCGTCATTGACTTCATCGATATGGATGAACGCAAGAACCGCCTGAAAGTAGCCCAGGCACTTGAGGAGGCCCTCCACCACGATCGCGCGCCCACTAAGGTGATCTCTTTCCATGACTTCGGCCTGGTGGCGATCACCCGGAAACGCGTCAAGCAGTCGCTCGAGCGCACCCTCTGTGAACCCTGTGAATATTGCGGCGGCTCAGGCTGGATCAGGTCGGTGACTAGCGTTTGCCACGGAATCCTGGCCGAGGCGCGGAAAATGGCGAAGCAGATCGAGGGTAACACCCTCACCTTGCGCGTGAGCCCGGAGGTGGCTAAGGCTTTGAAGTCCCGCGAAGGCGCGCTGATCTCCGAACTCGAATCGCTCACGCGCAAAGACGTGATCATCAAGGGCGATCCGATGGTCCACCAGGAAAGATTCGAGATCTATTGATACGGGCAACTCTTGCGGCATTGCTCGAGGCGATCTGCAGCGGTGGCCCCTCGCGTGCCGGAACCCCGCCGGCGCTCGGTCTCGGCTGGAGAAAAGCCGGGAAAAGTCGCTAAAGCCTGGGAGCGCCCAAAGGGGAATCGTTCGCGGCGGACTCCGCCGCGAGCTTCGGCCCTGGCGGAATTACCTGGCGCGCGTGCAGGGACGCGGCGCTCAGAACTTCCACCCCACTTTTACCCCGGATACGGGAGACTCACGAACGCGAAGCCAAGAGTCAACAGGCGAAACCCGAAGGCCGATTTGCCCTTTGCTGTTAACTGTTGACGGTCAACTGTTAACTCTTTCCTGTAGTCACTGCTCTTCAACCACCAGCTTACCTTTCATCTTCCGGTGCCCCAGGCCACAGAATTCCGAGCACTGAAAAGGGAACGTGCCGGCCTTGTCGGCGGTGAATTCAATGGTGGTTGGATCGCCCTTCTTCAGCTTCTGATTGATGCCAAAGGCTTCCAGCTTGAAGCCATGGTCGCGGTCCAGGGCGGTAATAATCAGCTTCACGCGCTCGCCTTTCTTGACGGTAATGACGTTGGGGTTGAACTCATACTTCTTGGCCGTCATCTGGATTTCGCGCGCTGCCGTGGGCGTGCTGGTAGCCTGAGCGAAGGCCTGAGCTGCCATGCACCCTACGATGGCGCACAGGGTGAGAAAGGTTTTCAATTGATGCATAGGTGTTCCTATTCCTCCTTGCCCCGATCCCGAAGTTGCGGCTGAGCAACCGAGTCTAAGCTTCTTCTCAGGGGGCTACGCTGTGAAAATCCGACCCCGCTGAGCGGGGTTGAAATTGTCGTGCATGACGTGCTCGGATGTTTCTCGAAATGCTCAGTCTAAGCCCCCAAGCCGGGTTCCTACTTCGGGATCGGGGCTTGTAGTTTACGTCTCAAGAGTGCCCAGAAAAGCCGGGTTCACCATCGGAGCAGGGCGGCTTCGGCGGCCATGCCGGGGCCGAGCGCCAGCATGACGCCCCAATCGCCGGGCCGCGGGTCTCCGCTCCGCACCACCTCATCAAGCACGAAAATTACCGTGGCCGAAGACATATTCCCATGATTCCGCAGAACGGCCTTGGAAAATCGCAACTGGTCATCGGTCAAACCGAAGTGATGCTGCAGATTCTCAATTACTTTGCGGCCGCCGGGGTGAGCCACCCAGAAGCGAATGTCTCCGCGAGCACGGCCGTTTCGCTCGAGCAGCGGTTCCAGGGCCTTCTCAATCATGGGCGCAGCAATGTCCCGGATTTCCGCCGCGAGGATAATGCGGAGCTTCCCCTCTTTCTGCTCGAACCCCACCTTGTCCAAATGGTCGGGACTCAGAAAAGATTGGAAGTCCACCACTTGGGGGAACCTCAGAGCCTTCTGCCCGCCAGTACTCAGAAGCAAGGCGGCGGCGCCATCCGCGCAGATAGCGTTGCCGACAATGGTCTCCAGCGTGGTGTCGATAAAGTAGCTCGCGGAGCAAATCTCCACCGTCAGCATCAGGGCCTTGCGACCGGGATGCGCCCGTGCGTAATCCCCGGCTCGCTGGAGAGTGGGCACGGCGCCCGCGCATCCCAGGCCTAACAGCGGTGCCCGGTGGACATCGGAGCGGAAATGCATGTGCTCGATTAAGCGACTTGCCAGGTCCGGACAGAGGTAGCCCGTGCACGTGCACACCAGAAAGAGGTCAATGTCGCGAGGCGCCAAGCCGGCCGACTCCAGACATTGATGCACGGCGCGGCATCCGGTCTCCATGGCCCCGCGCAGGTAGCGCTGGTTCAATTGATCAGGCGTTTCATCCCGGCTGAAATTGTGGGGGTCAATGTAGAGGTTCCGGTAGTCGATATCGCTGTTCAGGAAGATTTCCAGGATCCGCTGGCTCGAATAGCCCGCCATGCGGAAGACCTCTTCCTGGGTAAACCGATGGAGAGGATTCGCTGTGCCGATAGCTAGAAGGTGAGGGGTCTGCATGCGTTACCTTCTCCGTGGTTTTGGCTCTCGCCCTGCCCTTTGAGTTGGACGCTAAATGTAAGCCGAACGGTGCGGCGAACTGTTCGCTGTCACGTACACAAAATGTAAAGAATTAGGTTTCTTCCAGGGCCTCTTGGGATTAGAATTCGGCTACGGCCCGATGCCCTGTACGAGGTGCGCATGGTAACGCAAGAACAAGTTTACGAAGTTCTGAGGAATTGCTACGACCCGGAGATTCCGGTCAATCTTGTAGACCTTGGCTTGATCTACGGTGTGACGGTAGAAGATGACCACGTGCACGTCGTGATGACTTTAACCGCTCCAGGTTGCCCGGCGCACACCTTCATCAGCGAAGAAGTGCGGATGCACGTGTCACAGATTCCCGGGGTCAAATCAGCGAAGGTCCAGGTGGTCTGGGACCCGCCCTGGGACCCCAGCCGGATGAGCGACGCCGCCAAAAAGCGCCTGGGATTCATGTAGCCCGTAGCGCAGACCGGTTCTCAAGGTCTGCGGTTCGTCCTTAATCGAAAACAAAGAGCCGCGGACCTGAACGACAGGTCCGCGCTACCCTCCTCCCTATGCGCGAAACAAGTTGCGCAGCAAGAAGAGCAGATTAGCCGGTCGTTCGGCCAGCCGCCGCATGAAGTAGGCGTACCACTGCTTGCCGTAAGGGACGTAGATGCGTACGTGATAGCCCTGCTGCAACAATTCTCGCTGCAACCGCCGGCGGATGCCGTACAGCATCTGAAATTCGTAGCAGTCCATACTAATTCGCTGGCCGCGCGCAAACTCCTGCGTGGCAGCGATCATGCGCGGATCGTGGGTGGCGATAGCGTGGTAATGGCCACTCAAGAGCAGCTTTTCCATCAGCTTGATGTAGTTTCGGTCCATGTCGGCTTTGCGAGGGAAGGCGACCTCCGGTGGCTCCTTGTAGGCCCCCTTGCAGAGCCGGATGCGGCTGGCGCGCTGAAGCAAGTCTTCAACGTCCTTCTCGCTGCGGTAGAGGTAGGCCTGGATGACAATTCCAGGACGTCGCGCGGCGCACCGACCTCACGGAACACCCGCAGCGTAACGTCCGTGTAAGCTGAGCCTTCCATATCGACGCGCACAAAGTTGTGGTGACGGGCCGCACGCTCGCAAATAGCTTTCAGGTGCTGACAGGTCATGGCCTCATCAATTGCCAGGCCCAACTGGGTGAGCTTCACGGAGACATGGGAATTGACCCTCTCGGCGGCCAAGCGGTCCAGAATTTCCAGGTAAACCCGGCAAGCTTCTGCTGCCGTTGCCGCTTCGTGGACACTCTCGCCGAGATAATCAAGCGTGACGCCGAACCCTTCGGCATTCAACTGGCGGACGGCCCGGAGAGCATTCTCCAATTCCTCGCCCGCGATGAATCGCGCGGCCAGACGCCGTCCCAGAGCGTGCCGGGTGAGAAGGTTTTTGGGAAACTCACGCTCGGAGAGGTACAGGAGGAGAGAACGGAGCATAGGGGCAGGTGTCCGGAATCGGGTGCCAGGTGCCAGGTTCCAGAAGACAGATGGCTATCAGCAATCAGCTCTCAGCCTTCAGTCACGCGCCTCACCGTTCTAGCTGATAGCTGACGGCTGACAGCTGATGGCCCTGCTCGCGCCCCTGACACCTGCTCTTCAGTGTTCGGCTTCCAGGAACCTTTCAGCGTCGATGGCAGCCATGCAGCCGGAACCCGCAGCCGTCACAGCCTGCCGGTAGACGCGGTCCTGGACGTCCCCAGCCGCATACACCCCTGGCACGCTCGTCTTGGCCCCGTCGTGCGTGAGCAGGTAGCCGAGTTCGTCCATGGCAAGCTGGCCGCGGAAGAGTGCCGTGTTGGGGGTGTGGCCGATACCGATGAAAACGCCGTCGCAGGCCTTCAAGCTTTCCTCTTGGCTCTTGGCGTTCCGAAGCTTGACACCGGTAACTTCGCCTTTCTCGGGGTCGAGAACCTCCGCAACTACCGAATTCCAAATGAACCTGATCTTTTCGTTGCGCATGAGGCGGTCTTGCAAAATCTTGGAAGCGCGCAACTGATCGCGACGATGGATGATACTCACGTGGGTGGCATAGCGCGTCAGGAACAGGGCTTCTTCGGCTGCCGTATCCCCGCCACCCACTACCACCACCTCTTTGCCGCGAAAGAAATAGCCATCGCAGGTGGCGCAGGTTGAAACGCCGTGGCCGAGCAGCTTGCGCTCCGATTCGAGGCCCAACAACCTCGCGGAAGCTCCCGATGCGATAATGAGGGTGCGGGCTTCGAGGCGTTCCTTGCCCACCTCCAAGGTAAACGGCCGGCGCGAAAGGTCAGCGCGGGTAACATTGCCTTCCATGAACTCCGTACCGAATTCGGCCGCCTGCTTCTGCATCAGGTCGATCAGTTCGGGGCCTTGCACGCCTTTGGAGAAACCAGGAAAATTCTCCACCAGGGTGGTTAAGGTCAACTGTCCTCCGGCTTCCAGGCCGCGGATGACCAACGGTTTCAGATTGGCGCGCGCCGTGTAGAGTGCCGCAGTCAGGCCCGCGCATCCCGAACCTATAATCACTACGTCCCGCATGTTATTAATTCTCCCATCGTCGAAGGGCCGCGCGCGACTGCCTATCTTACTTGAAGGCGAAAATTTCGTACAGCGAGTTTCACCCCGCCACAGGCAAGCGCACCAGCCCACGTGCCGCGAGGACACTTTGGCCCTACCGGTTGCGCGCCGACAGGGTTTGATGCTACAAAGGACGCTTTGCTATGCCAACCCGCCGGGGAATGAGTGAAATTGGCCGGGTAGGTTTCGCGATGGATGCGCTCCTTCTGGAACACGTCACCAAACGCTTTGATACGCTAACGGCGGTCAATGATTTAAGCCTGCAGGTCCGGCAAGGCGCGGTCTTCGGGCTGCTCGGGCCGAATGGCGCCGGGAAAACTACCACCCTGCGCATGGTTCTCCGCATCCTGATCCCGGATGAGGGTACGATCCAAGTGCTCGGCCACCCGGCCAGCGACCACACACAAGACCTGATCGGGTATCTCCCTGAGGAGCGAGGGCTCTATCCACGGATGAAGGTCCGCGAGGTTCTGGTCTTCCTTGCCGCTCTGAAGGGGCTCTCGGAGGTGGAAGCGGCGCGGCGTGTCAGCCAGTGGCTGGAGCGGTTGGAGCTGGCAGCCTGGTCGGAGAAAAAGATTATCGACCTGTCGAAGGGCATGCAGCAGAAGGCGCAGTTCATTGCTGCGGTCATCCATAAGCCGCCCCTGCTGGTTCTCGACGAGCCTTTTGCGGGTCTCGATCCCATTAACGCCGCCTTGGTCAAGGACATCATGCTGGAGCTGCGCGACCAGGGCTCCACCATCATCCTCTCCACACACCGCATGGAACAGGTGGAGATGATGTGCGACGCTATTTGCCTGATCAACAAGGGGCGAAGCGTTCTGGACGGCGATCTGCGAGCCATTAAGCAGTCCTACGGGAAGAACACCGTGCGCATTGAGTGTTCGGGCAACACGGATTTCCTCGACCTGCCGGCGCTGGTGGAAAAGGTAAATCGCTTCGGCCCAGTGGTGGAAGTCAAGCTCAAGCCGGGCGCGGACCCTCAGGAGATTTTGAAGGCTGCCCTTGAACGCGGCGTCCGCATCGCACGCTTTGAGCTTGTCGAGCCGCCCTTAAACGACATCTTCATTGAAAAGGTCTCAGGCGGCTATGCGTAAAGTCTGGCTGGTGATCAAGCGCGAGTACTTGACGCGCATTCGCAGTAAGGCGTTCATCTTCACCACCGTAGGGTTGCCCGTGTTCAGTGTCGGGATTATGGTCTTCTCGATCTTCATGATGACGCGGCAGGGCGACCACACGCTCAAGATCGCCTTGATCGATAACGCCGGGCTGGCGAACGCCATTGTTTCGGGCCTGAAGGCGAAACTCATGAGCGGCCAGCCGCTGTTCCAGGTCGTGCGAGTTCTGGAGCGCCCCGCTTCTGCCGAGAAGGCGCGCGAGGAACTGGCTGCGGAGGTCCGCCGGGGACAATTGGACGGATATCTCGTGGTACCCGACGACGTGCTGCAAGGGAAAGCGGGGGAATTTCATACTCGCAATCCCGGCGATTTTATGGCGCCCAATACCCTCCGCCGGGCGCTGAGTGACGCCGTGATTGCGCGCCGCCTGAGTGACCGCGGGGTCCACGTAGAGGATTTGGCGAAGTTGGTGCGCGGCGTAGATCTCACCTTGATCAAGATCACCAGGGGGGGCGAGGCCGAGGAGAAAGGCCAGTCCTTAATTGTGGCGTTTTCGCTGGTCATGGTGCTTTACATCACCCTGCTGGTTTACGGCGTGGCGACGATGCGCTCCGTGCTGGAGGAGAAGACGAGCCGCGTGGTGGAGGTTCTGGTATCCTCCGCTCAACCCTACCAGCTTCTGACCGGCAAGATTCTCGGGGTGGCTGCCGTAGGCCTGACCCAGTACCTCATCTGGACGGTTACCGGCGCGTTGGTGGCCAGCTACGGGGGAGCGATGGCCGCCGCGTTCCGCCCCGGCGCCTCGCCTCCCCAGATTCACCTTCCTTTCTCGCTGTTGGTGTATGCTTTACTCTTCTTCCTCGCTGGCTATTTTCTCTTTGCCGCGCTGTACGCAGCGGTGGGCGCCATGGTTTCTAGCGAGGAGGAATCCCAGCAAGTGCAACTCCCCATCACGTTCATCATTCTGCTGGCCTTCCTCCTTTACCCGGTGGTGATGCGCGACCCAAGCTCCCGCGCGGCGATTATTGTTTCTGTCCTACCCTTCCTTTCTCCGGTTCTCATGGTGTTCCGCATTGCCTTGCAGATGCCGCCCTTTTGGCAAATTGCCCTTGCCCTGGGACTCAGCATTCTGACGACGGTAGGGGTCGTACAGTTGTCGGCCAAGATTTACCGCGTCGGCATCCTGATGTATGGCAAACGCCCGTCGCTGGCCGAACTGCTCCGCTGGCTCCGGTACACGTAACTCTGGGGGCTGGGTGCTGGGGGCTGAGCCTCAGGATCAGGTCTCGCGTTGAGCGTTCATAATTCAGAATTGTGAATTGAGAGTTCAGCCTTCGGCCTTCATCCTTCAGAATTCATAATTCAAAATTCCGCCTGCCGCCTGACACTCGCGCTGGGAATAATTACCGCTTTGGTCCGCCTGAGGACGGCCCGCGCGTCTCGGTTGTGGAGGCCAGGAAGCGAAACGAATGGATGATTTTGTTCAGGACGGCTTGCTGGAACTGGGACGTCTCGGCCGAGGTCAGTCCCATGATCCCAAAGACCGTATTCCCGTTGGCCACGTCCACCGCAATGCCGTGCCATTCCACACCGTCGAGGACTCCCTTGAAACCCCTCCAAATCGCCGCCCGACCATCGCACTGGGTGGGTTCTTCCGAAAGCTTCTGATAGTCCTGGTACGTGCTCCGGAGCCGGGCCTCCACGCCGCCATGCTTCAAATTCGGCTCGCCGCTCCACACCTGGCGATCGACGATTAGCAGGGTCTGTTCGTCCTCGGTGCCCATGGCCATAATCCCTGAGCCCGTCTCGCGTGGCACGCCCTCGTAGATCTTCCATCCTGGCGGCTTGTACATCGCGAACTGAAACGTGTCATTGACGTACGTGGTTCCTTCTAAGTGCTCCTGGAGATGAGCCGGCAGCGGCACGTCTAATGGGTGACTGGCCGGTGGGGGTGGGGGCGAGGGTTTCACTGCGGTGGAGGCAGAAGATGTCGAGACCTCTCTTCTTAGCTCTTCCGGCGCGGATGCACTGTGCTCCTGGAGACGAGCCGGCAGCGGCACGTCTAATGGGTGACTGGCCGGTGGGGGCGGGGGCGAGGGTTTCACTGCGGCGGAGGAAGAAGATGTCGCAACCTCTCTTCTTAGCTCTTCCGGCGCGGATGCACTCTTGCTCTTCGCCCCACCTGCGGTGCTCGCCGCAGGGCCTGGGCCCGGCTCCGTAGCCCGCTCCGGACTGCCGGTCTTCGAATTGGGCGGCATCGCGCGAGCCTTCGTATCATTGCCTCTCGCCGCGCTTTCTCCCGAGGTTCCTATCTGGATTGAAGCCACCCTGTCTTTGCGGATCAGCGCCACACCGAAATCGGTCTCGACGCGAAACATGTTGTTTTCATACCCCACGATGGTTCCCACAATCTTCTGGCCGCTCTTCAAGATGAGTTCGTCGGCGGCGGTCAGCGCGGTTGCCGAGGCCGCGAGCACGACGACGAGCAGGCCCGGGAGTAGGGAACGCAAGTTCATGGTTTGTGAGCTTCCCTTTAGTACTTTCTCAGGACACCGATGACGCGCCCCTGAATCTTTAGATCGCGCGCCGGGATCACGATGGGGTCCATCTGGGCGTTAGCAGGCTGCAAGCGCACTTTGCCGTCCGGCTCGCGGAAGAAGCGCTTGAGGGTGGCGTCGGTGCCCTCGATGAGCGCCACCACGATTTCTCCGTTCTCCGCCGTCTGGGCGCCCTCCACCAAAATGTAGTCGCCGTTGCAGATATGGTCGTCGACCATCGAGTCGCCCTTGACTCTCAAGACGAAAAGGCTGCCCTTGCCGCTTGTGAAGTCGCCGAAAGAAAAGGTCTCGGGATTGGGAATAGCCTCCACCGGCTGGCCAGCCGCGATGCGCCCCAGCAGGGGAAACTCCATGTGGCCCAGGACAGCAGCAGGCATGGGGGCGGCCCCCACAGCTTTCCCGCCCGCCGCCTTCCACTGCCCGAACGGTCGGAGCGCGGTCTTCGCAAAGGGCACGGAGCCAGGCACCGCGATGACTTCCACCGACCGGCTCTGGTTGTACCCGCGCCGGATGAAGCCTTTCCTCTCCAACGTCTGAAGATGTTTGTGGACTGTGGCCAGTGAGGAGAGTTTGAGCGACTCACCGATCTCCTCAAAGCTCGGCGAGTAACCGCGCTTGTTGATGAACCCCACCAGAAAATCCAGAACTTCCTTCTGACGACGCGTTAGAGCCATAAGTCCGTCCTTTTCCGTGTTGGGTGGTTCCGCCCGAGTCTGGGCAAGTCCCACACGGCCATTTCCACCTGCATTTTAGGCGAAAGAAAAGCGAAAAAGCAAGCGAAAATTGCTCTCTCCTGCTCTTCGTTGTGGCCGTGCAGGGTTTGTGCGAAATAGGCAGAGTAAGTGCGTAAACTCACGCGCGAGAAGGGCGCCCTTCAGACTTCCCAGTCCTTGCACAGCAGCCCAGCTTGTCCCGGCACTCTCTGGGTGGTCTTGCACTCTTGGTGAGCGGTGGATACGATGAGCTCTATCATCTACCTCGACCATAACGCGACGACGCCAGTACTGCCGGAGGTGCTGGAGGCCATGATGCCGTACCTCACGACGGAATGGGGAATCCGTCGAGCGCCTACAAGCTCGTCAATCAAGCGTAGCGCAGGTCCCCGGCCCGTTCCCGGCGACGGTCCTAATCGGTCGTCTCCGCGGTAGGATACGAGCCGGGGCGGGCCCGCTTTCCGGACCTGCGGCCTTTCAACTTCTTGGGATCGCCAGCGCGCCGCCAGTTGGCCGAATTGGTTGGGGCACACGCAGGGGACGTCATTTTCACCTCGTGCGCCACGGAGAGCAATACAAGTTTACAGTTGACAGTCGACAGTTAACAGTCAAGGCGTTCTCGATTCTTACTGTGAACTGTAAACTGTGGAGTGTGAACTCCTCGCCGTGCGGCACATCGTCACCTCCACCGTCGAGCATTCTTCCGTGCTGAATTACTGCATGGCGCTGGAAAAAGACGGCTACCGCGTCACCTACCTGCCGGTTGACCGCGACGGCTTGCTGCTTCTTTGCTGGTTTGACTGGCCACTGACGACTGACCACTGCCTTTAAGATGTGGGCGAACAACGAAACGGGCGTGTTGTTCCCGGTCGAACGGGTTGCCGAAATCTGCCGATCGCGCGGCGTCCCGCATCATTGCGACGCCGTACAGGCGGCGGGCCTTGTGTAGCACGGCCATCTTGGCCGTGTTCCTGGTGCATGGCTTCACGGGCAGGATGCCCGTGCTACGGGCTACCGCCACAAGTTTCATGCGCCGAAGGGAATTGGCGCACTGTACGTGCGCCGCAAAACACCGTTCTTGCCTTACGTTTACGGCGGGCACCAGGAGCGCAACCGGCGGGGTGGCACGGAGAGCGTGCCGTTGGCTGTGGGCATGGGCAAAGCCGCAGAACTGGCGCGCAAACGTTTGCCCGACTACGAAAAGAAGGTCCGCCCGCTCCGGGACAAGCTGGAGGAAGGCATCTTGCGTTTGATCCCCAACACCGAATTGAACGGCCACAAAACGCAGGGTCTCGCCAACACGACCAACATCACCTTCCATGGCATCGAATCCGAAGCGTTGCTGATCTTGCTCGACAAGGAGGGTGTCTGCGCCTCGTCGGGGTCGGCGTGCCTCGCCGATTCCGACGAGCCCTCGCACGTGATCAAAGCAATGAAGCCGGAATCGGCGGCCTCGGACCAAATGATTCGGTTTTCGCTGGATGCGGAACACTCGGCTTCAACCACAAAGACAGTGCTGGCCATCCTCGAAGAGGCAGTTCTGGCACTACGGATTTAACTGTGCAACGGTATCAATCTCGTGAGCTCCCGCTCCGGCTTGGCGTTCACTGACCGCACGCATGCCAAACAGCGGCGCGTGTGCGGCACCCGGGCGACCCGCGGTGCGTAAGTCAGTGTGTAGCTATCCATCCAGCATTTCATTCCACCATGATGCAAGGGGGTCGGAGTCGGCGGGACGAAACCTGGCCCTCGCGAGTATTGCACGCACTGCGGCAATGACATCCCTCCGCTCCTTTCCCTCCGCCCAAGCGCGGATGATCTCAGCAGTAGAGATGATGGAAAGTTGCGGCACATTTTCTCGAGCAAGTCGCCGGGCCTTTCTCTCATCCGTAGCTAAGACCAGATTGCGCGATTGCGCGATCGCAAGGCTCATCGCCTCCCCGTCGTCGAGTTCCAACGCATAGGTTACGTACAGGCCTTCCTCCGCACCTCCTTCTATTTGGCACGGGGTGAGGACTCCGGCGGCAATCAGCGTCTGGAGATCGACAGGTTCGGGTCGGCCCTCAGCTTCGAGAGGACGCAAATAGAGACTTTCCTCAGAAACAGTGGAGCAAACCATCCGCGAGGGCGCGATAACCCGAACAATTTCGGCCACGCGGCCAGTGGCGAGGAGATTAATGAGAACGCAAGTATCAATTACAGCCGATCGGTCGGTGATCACTCTTGCTTGCTCCTACCTGCCCCCTAATGATTGGGCTAGATCAGGAGCAATCGGCGTGAACTCCCCACCGTTCTCCACGTGGATTGTGTGTTCGAGCAGTTCAACCTGAAGGCGGGCAGAAACCCTGTCAGTGCGTAAGAATCGGACCAGTTGCCCTTCGCTCAGGAATCCTTTCCGAAATGCCTCCACCGCAAGGCTGACATACCTTGGCGGCATTAGTTCTCTCAAAGGCGGATTGGCATCGATTTCCAGTAGCTTTTGGGCGTGGTGTACCTTAAACCCCTCTGCACCAAGACGCTCCCAAGTTCCAGCGGGTAGTCTTGAAAGGTCCTCCAAACGCAACACCAGGGCTTGAACAGACACCTGATATAAGTTAGCCAGATTACAAACATCTGCCAGCGTAATACCTTTGGTTGACGCCTTGTGTAGGTCGCTGAATCTGCGGTTGAGGCCTGGCGCTGGCATCAGGAAGCACTTCGCAAAGCTGTCGGCAATCCGTTCCTTTCCGACCGGCTTCTTGTCGGTCCTGAGTACCGTTACTTCCACCCGGTAACGCGTCGTCAGGAAATGACCGTACTCATGTGCTAACGTCCAATTGCGCCTATCGCGAGGATGATCCGAATTCACTCCAACGCAGGCGCCCACAGCGTCGCTATAACCAAATAACCCGGCTATCTTGCTCGGCATCGGGTAATAGAAGATTCTGATTCCTACGTCGTTCTCCAATGTGTCCCTCAAATTACCAATGGGTCCGTCTCCCATGCCGAGACGATTGCGTTCCGCTGTGGCTACATCCTCCGCGATTCGCTCCGGCGCCGTTCCCCTCGTGTCGTATTCCGGGGGGAATCGCATGGCCAGAGGCGCTCCGACGATTCGTTCAAGTTCAACGTAGTCCTCCGCACGGTTCTGAAGTTCGATTGCTGCCTGATCATAACTGACGCCTACCTCTTTCTGAGAGGCTCTAAACTGCGGAACCAGGCTCTCTGCAACAACTCGTTTGCTCACCAAATCAGCTACGGCTCTTTTGTATAATTTGGCAAATTGCACGACCTCATGGGAAGTGACCTTTCGTTCTCCCTTTTCGATTGCGACGACGGTGGTGCGAGCCATTCCGAGATGGTCGGCAACCTCTAGCTGCGTCATACCCGTTGCTTTTCGCGCTTCTTGCAGACGCAATCCTAGGTTTCGTGGATCAACTTGTTCCAAGCTAAGGTTCATCGTTGCCCCCAATTGAGTTATGCCACTTTTCTAATGGTCGCGTTCAATAGCCGCAACGCCGAGAAACTCGGCCAATGTGCTACATGCTGTCTCAGCACTCTCAAGAGCTTTGCCTCAACCTGTGCGGGAGCCTCGTGCTGATGCATACATAAATCATTTACCCTTGGAGCTCACAGTTCCGTCGGCCGTAACTCCAGATCACTCGATCCGCGCGCGTGAAGTCGAAGGCAAACGCGGGCGGCTGGTTTGCCGAACTCATCTGGATTCTCCTAACACGGGCAATGGCTTATTGAGGGTCTCCAGCGTGACGGGTGCTGGTTCGAAGAGCCGTCTGGGAGCACGGATCGACCGAGTGCGGTCTTCACCTAGCAGACTCTTGCTCAGTGGACCGCAAGGCTCGGCAATTGCCTTCTTGAGTTCGACTTCCCAATTGACCTGCTCTTCCTTGGTTCTCTGGCTTGATTGCATGATTCCGTCCCTGACAGCGCTGAGGCAGCGTCGTTCAGTCAAGGCCGAAACGAAATTCGTCATGAACCGCTGCCGAAGGACATCCTCGTCCGGGATTTGCCCTGGCTGATCGACCTCGTTGAAGGTTCGTCGGGCGGCATCTGCGGCTAGTCGGGAAATCTCAGAAAAACCTTCGTCTGCCTTTAGCGCATCAACGCCAGAGTTCAACTGGTCGAATGCGTCGTGCGATGCTGACTCTCTGAAAAGAGGAGGTTCCAGGTGACGGGCAGCTTCGCGCAATTCGGTATAGCAAGCCCGCACGCACCCGATCCACTCCGTCCCAAGGACGTGGACGGCCGCTCCCATCACCTTGTCAGCGACAGCGTTGATTGGCGCGCCAGAACATCCGAGCCGATACACACTTCGCCACCCCTTGCCGCGCAACCTTCTTTCAAACCGATCACCATCTGGCATCGAACACCTCCAAGCTCAAGCAAAGTCTAAGCCAGAAACATGACAATGTCAACTATAAAATACAAATTGTACAAGACATGTCAACGACATCACACAGGCACTGGACAAAGGCAATTGGAATCAGTCAATTAGCGAATCCATGGGAACGGACCATTGGCGCTTTGAGCGGAGGCTGGCGCAGTCCAGTGTGGGGGCAGTGGGGGACTACTGCCGCTCAAAGCCATGACGTTGGCGGTGCCATCTGAGAGACTCCTGGTCGGGCCAGTAATGCGGATTCGGGGGACGAAGTACCGGATTGCCAGCTCGTGGCTTCAGAAGATGCGCCGAATCACCCCGTTCATCAAAACGGTCCTCGGCTACGAGGACGGTGTAATCGTTGCTGATAGACCAAAAGCCGTGATCGAAGAGCCAGTGGGCTGTCTTGGAAAGCGCGATGCCATTCGTGGGTCATTGTTGCGGCTGTCTCGGAATTCGTGAATATGCGCGGCGTCAACTATGCTGCCCGCAGTGATGGTGGTTAGACGGTAGGCGCTAAGTGCGCAAGTGTAGTTATGCGCGGTGACGACCCTGATCCTGAACCGCGCCTCTCGCCCGGCCAGCCGGGCTTCTTCAGGCGATTTCTAGGCGGCGTTCTGTTCGATTTCTTGACGGCTGGGAACGGGCAGCCCAATCATCGCATACGGGGCTATTTGTTCCGACGGGCGGAAGTACTTTGCGATACGCAGATGCCGTGCTTTGTCGCGAGTCGCCGGGTCTTCCAGGAAGGCGACGAAATCGCTCGGGAGCTTGGCGTGCTTCGTGAGCTTCTTGTCAGGCGAGGGCTCGCCGCGTTCGTCCGTCACGCCACTCTGCGGTGCAGGCCGCCCCGGCGCGCCGAAGCCCGCACTCCACAGGTTCGAGCCCGGTGGCGCTCTGGGGCGCAGGCCGCCGCTGCGTCGCAGGGCACACCGACCGGTTCGCACACAGACTGTTTAGCCCCTGAAGGCGCGTGCCTGGCGCCTGGCCTCAGGGGACGCTAACGCGCGAAGTGAAAGATATCCAGAACCACGAAAGTTCTGCGATTGAGGAGCACGATGTGTCCGCCAATGACAACGTGTGCGCATTCGGGTGGAGGTGGAGGCAGATACCGTACGAGGTCCTCGGGGCAGGGCACAATATTCCTCCGCAGGCCCGGCGGGAGCGTACCGCGCACGCGAAGCTGCCTTTCCAATCCCGGCGGTAATTCGTCCCGCTTCGCAAGTCCGGGTGGGAGGTGGCCGCTGTGGTCTCTGTACCAGCCGCGCATGGCTTCCCGATCGTGCTCGGAATAGCGGAACTCGCGCTTGGACTCTTTCTCCTTCTTGCCGTGGCCTCGACCGTGCTCTTGAGCGAAAACCAGCACGCTCGCGAGCGCGAAAATCGCTGCCACACAGGCGTACATCCATCTCCGGGAATTCATCTGCTTCCTCCTGCGTGTGAACTTTGGCCAGATGAGCACTGAAGTCGTCAGTACGGCAATCGACAACCGAGCCTTCGTAGCGCAGGTCCCGTTGTTCGGACCTGCGGCTTTTCAACGTCTCTTCGAAGCCTTGGTGGGTGCTCGCAGCGCCGCCGGGACAGATCTAGAAAAGCCGCAACTCCGGAAAGCGGGAGTTGCGCTACTCGCTATCGCCCCACAACCTGATTCGACATCCGGATATAAGGGAAACACTCGGGGACGTGCGTGTCGTAGACGGCGTGGCGGCTCCAGACCCAGGCGGGATGCGGGTTAAGCTCAACGCCGCCCGGTTTCAGGCGCTCGAAGCGTCCGAAGAAAATCCTCCAGACATCGCCATCGCGGGGAGGCAGGGAGCGCCCCGCGGCCAGCCACTTCATCCCTTTCCACGGGAAAGCCAGCTCGACGGTCCACCCTTTGTCGGCCACGGCGGAGTCGTTGATCTTGCCGTCCACGTGGACAGCTTTCAGCAGGCTCGGAAACTCCCAGTCCAGGAAGGCCCAGCGGAGTCCGCGCGGGTGGGTTCCCGTCCAGAAAGACTTGTCCGTACGATCGTAATCGCCGCCGAAGGTGAGGGCAGTGTTCTTCATGGTGTCAAATTCCGGAACGTCGAAGGCCCCGCCCTTTCGGTAGGCGTCCCGCCAGATGAAGAAGACCTGGTAGGTCGTCCCGAGCGCGTTGATCTCAAATTCCGAGTAGGCGCTGCCGCCGTCGATGAAGACCTCGGCATCATTCTCCTGGAAAATCAGCGAGCCGTTCTTGGTCAGGTGCGCTTCCACGTACGGCTCTTCCAGCCACATTCCGACGTAGAGGTATTGGTCGTCCCACAAGACCGCGGCGCGCGTGTCGTAGAAGCCGGGCTCGCCCGAGGCCATGTCCACAAAACGCGGAGACTTCTCCGCCATCTGCCAGGAAGGTTCGTCCAGTCGGCCGTCAATCGTGATCGGCCCTGCCGCCCGGCGGCTGACGTAGTGTGCGATGTCTTCCGCGGAGCATCCGTAGCTTCCTGTGCCGGCCTTCATCAGGTCGGGTGCGCCGCTCGACGGCCCTGCCTGCGGCTTCCCGGCCCCGGCGGCACTGTGTGGCAACACGAACATGATAAGAACGAGAACCAGCTTCCCTAAGGTCTTCACTGTTGCATTCCTCCAATCCATGGCGCGTCCTTGGGACATTTGAACCCAGGCCAGCGTGCCTGCAAAGTCCGTACGCAGGCCCCGATCCGTCGGTAAGAGAGTAAGTCCCCTGAGCCCAGAGGCGGCCGAGGATGCCTGGGTGCACGCCCAGCCCGGCTCCCCAAATCGGTGCGCGGTCGTCAGGCCTGACGTCGCCCCCTTTATCGACGGATCGGGGCAGGCACGTCGCACGCGAAGATGGGCGGGGATTGTACCGGAGGCTCATAAGCATTGCAACCTGCGCGGCCGCGGATTAATTGCATTGCGGATTGCCGATTTTCGATTGCCGATTGGGATTGCCGCAGCGCGGGCAGCCACCACCCATCATGCGTTGTAGGGCCGGGGCTTGCCCCGGCCTATGCCCTCCAACGGATGGCGGCCTCGGTCTCTAACCCAGACCGGAAACATCAGCAGGAACGGCAGGCCCGACCACAACCTATGGTGGTCACCCACTCTAAACCCGGAAGCGGCTTATTTGTTATTTCTCACTTCTCATTTTTGTTTTGTCCTTCTAAGAAGAGCGAAAGCAAAAATGAGAAATTAAAAAGCAAAAATGAGAAATCACTTGGAGGAGAGGGTCGCCGATTCTGCCGGTACCCGCTGCCCGAACCCACCAAGCCACGCTAGGCCGAGGCCCCACCTGGAACGAAGGCCGGGGCAAGCCCCGGCCCTACGAAATGGCGGCCTCGGTCTCTAACCCAGACCGGCTACGCGGGTTCGGCAAAAAGGGCCGGGGCTGTACCACCCCTGCGGATCATGCGGTCAAGACTTAGCAGGTTCAGCATGAGGAGTCGGGGGTGGTGGTAATTCTCCACGCGCTGGCCCTGCGGGAAAGATGGGCCCACCGGACGGTTAGCTTCAAATGTCACCTTGCGGTCTGCCGAGATGATCCAGAGCGGATATCCGTGCCGCTGGAGGGGGTATTTGTCCTGCACGTAGGTGAACATTTTCCCGAACATGTCCCGCGCCCACGGAGCGCCCGTATGCTCGACCATGCACAGGGTTCCGATCAGCACCTCTTCCTGCGCCCATAGCACTTTGTCCACACTCCACAGGTTTTGGTCCACGTTATTTAGGCTGCGGAAAACTCCCCCGTAGACATCGTCCCACGCCACCTCGACGTGCCTCTGGAAGTGCTCCGCCGCCGCATCGAAAAGCTTGCGGCTTTTGGTCCGGACGGCCTCGTAGAGCACCATCCACAGAGTCTCGATGGAATGGCCGGTGTAAACGAATTGAGATAATTCGTTGGTGGGGCGTGAATAGTCGTGGTTGAGCAATTCGTTGTTGAGCTGGAACGCCGGGTTGTAATGATCATTCAGTACGGCGTCCACGCTGCGGGAGAGAATCTTCTCTAGCTCCGTGTCGGCGCGCCGCGGCAACATCTGGCTGATAATTCTGATCAGGACCATGGACACGCCTTGGATTCTGGCGCCGGGGAAAGGAAAAGGTTTTGGCCCTCCGTAGCTCGCCACGATATTCGGTTCGTAATCTGGGCGATCGTAAATTCTCAGGCACTTGAGGATGATTTCTTTCGCCAAGTCCCAGTATTTTTGCTCTCCCGTCGCGCGAGAGTACTCCGCGAGGCCCTCGGCAACAAAAAGGTCTCCGTAAATCTCCGTGGCGGGCGGCGTCAGAGGGTTTCCCTCGCGGGTAAAGCGCCGGGGCCACAGGTTCTCCCCGGAGGGCTGCAGCTTGAGGATGAACTCCAAGGATTTGCGCGCGACTCCCAGATGTTTCTCTTGCTTTCCAAAGTTGTTATACAGGAAGGAATAGACCCAAATTCCCCGACCCTCGAACCACGTGTCTTTCGTCGTGCTGAGATTGACACCCTTTAGGTCGGTGTTACACATGAATCCGCCGTACTGATGGTCGATTACATACTTGTCCATGAACGGCAGGAAATCTTCGAAGAGGTAATGCCGATACAAGTCTCTGAGTTTTTCGAGCGACAGGCCGGCCAGTTTCCCGGTGTCCTCGTTCCGAGGTGGAACCTTCGCCCTTGCCCTCGGTGTGCTATTCGCAAGTCCGAAAACAGAGCCCCCAAGCGAAGCCTTGACAAACTCCCTTCTTTGCATAAGACCTCCGTATCCTATGTAGGGCCGGGGCTTGCCCCGGCCAAGGCCGATCCCGCAGCCGCGGGAGCGGCCCTACAAGCGCGTAGCGCCCGTTGTGGCGGGGCTGTGCCTTTTCAACTTCTTGACTTCTTCGACTTTTTCAACCGTCGAACAAGTTGAAGAAGTCGAAAAGTCAAAATCACACCATCCCGGCTGGCGCAGACCCCGCCGTGGCGGGGCGGTACGTTTTCAACTTTTTGACTTTTTCGACTCTTTCAACCGTTGTTCTTCGGCCAACTGGCAGAAAGAGACCCGAAGATACCTCGCTTGGCCCAGCGCCGCGCAAAGAGGGTGAAGGCGACTCCGCCGAAGATCGCCCACCCTGCGCCCGGCAGCCAGTGACGCGCAAACAGGGTGGCTGTGCTGGCTACCGCCGCCGTACAAAACATAATGCCCAGCACGCATTCTCCCAAATCACTACGGAGCTCTTGGCCGATCCGAAGACGCTCGTGGGCAGGGAGCGATTGCGTGATCCTACCCCAGAAGCCTGGCGGGCGGCAACGACGATAAAACTCTTCCAGCGTTTCCTGCTTTTCGGGAGGAGTCAGCAGGGTGACCGTGAGGATCACCACCCATCCTGCCCCGAACAGCAGCAAGAAGCCCTGCCAAAAGGGCTTGTGCGCGAAGCCGAGTGGGAACCAGATAATGTAGCCGAGCGGCAGCCCTCCCACCAAGGCCGCGATTTCGCCCCAGATGTTCAATCGCCACCAGAAAAAGCGCAGCCAGGCCAGCGGCAGGATGAAGGCAATCATCACGTTGTTGATGAAAAGGAACCAGGCCATCATTCCCTTCACCAGAAGGCTACCCACCACCAGCGCCACCACCAGCAACAGCACGGTCGCAACGCGGGCGGCCCAGACATAGTGCCGGTCGCTCGCATCTTTCTTGATCAGCCGCTTGTAAAGGTCATTGATCAGGTACGACGCCCCCCAATTCATTTCCGTGCTGATGGCGGACTGATAGGAAGCAAACTCTCCGGCCACTAAGATCCCGGTGAGTCCGGAAAAGCCAAAGCGTTTGACCAGCTCGCCCCACACCCGCTCCCCTTCGACCGCGCCATGGGGGAAAATGCTGGCGGCGATGATGCCCAGAAAGAAAAAGGGGATGACGCGCACCACGAGCGAGAGGAGGGCGTTAAAGAGCTGGCCCACCTGGGCGTGGAACTCATTTTTCGCTGCCATGAATTTTTGCGCGGTAAAGCCTTCGCCTCCGGCGGGCGAAGCCGCAAAAAAGAGCCCTTGCAAGAGAAGGGCGAGAATCGTCAGGCCGGTAAAATCTCCCCCCGGCGGCGTGGCGTGAAAGAAAGCGGAGCCATAGTTGTGTTGGACGTTCGCGTAGATGTGCGCGAAGCCCCCCAGCCGGTGGATGACAAACGGAATGAGGATGACGTTCGCGATTACAAAAAAGGCGAATTGGAAGACCTCGGAGTAAACGGCTCCCAGGAGGCCGCCCAGCATCGTATAAACGAGGGTCAAGGAGGCGGCAAAAAGGATGATGGAGCTGTCGCGCCAGCCGAGAATCGGCCCGAGGGATCTGGTCAGCCATCCGGTGACGTAGGCCATGAGCACCACGGCCCAACCGAAACTGAAGTAGACGGCCGCCACGGAGCGGAAGACGCTGGCGGCGCGGCCTCCGTACCGCACCTGGACGAATTCCGCCGTGGAAATAATCTTCAACCGCCGCCAAAACTTCGACCAGATCACCGCCACCAGCGGCATCCAGATCATCCACGGAATCCACCACCACCAGTTCCCCAGCAGCCCGCCGGTGTAGACAAGCATCGTGAAAGCCGACGCCGATCCGGCCGAGGTAAACGTGGCTACTGTCGAAAACCCGATGGCCCACCACGGCAGTGACCGCGCGCCGACAAAATAGCTTTCAATCCCGCGGCTCGCCCGGCGCGTGAAATACATTCCGATTGAGAGCGCCAGCAGCGCGTAGACGACCATGACGCCCCAGTCGAGGGGTTTCATTATCGAGTCAGTCTCCTTGGGAAATTGTCGTGCGATGTAGGGCCGACGCTTGCGTCGGCCCGAGCAGGTAGCGCAGGTCCCGCTCTTCGGACCTGCGGCTTTTCAAAATCTTTCCGCGGCCCTCGTGAGCCCTCGCAACAGCAGGTAGCGCAGGTCGTCGCCGCACCTGCGGCTTTTTGGTGCAATCTGCCGAACCCGCGCATGCGCCTCCCCTTCGGCATCGGGGTCTATCGCGCTCGGCGAGACAGGGGACGCGTTTGATAGGCCATCGCTTTCCCGTGGTACTCTCGCTCCAGCAATCCTGTCTGGGGATTGTAGATATCCTGGCCGAAAAAATAGAGCTCGCCGTCCTGGCCGACCAGCAAGTAAGCGGTTTGCGGGTATTCGTTCCGCTCGTGAACAGACTGAAGGTAACCGAACCGCTGCTTTGCCGGGTCGTAAGCCAAGAACCTGTCGAGAAAGTGGTAGGGCTTGCCATCGATGGAGTCGCCCGCTTCGTTCTTGTACGTGCTCAGGGAATAATAAGCAATCCCCCGGTACGCGATCCCACCACCCACGAAGCCGAAGACCTTACCATAATCAGGGATGGGAATGGCACGCGTCCAGGAATGAGAGCTTAAATCGAAAACCAGAAGTCGGCCATTGAGGCGGTCGGATACAAACAGTTCGTGCCCAATGGGGACCACCCCTGTGGGCTGAGCATCTTTCCAAGGTGTGGGATATTCGCCGTCAAAGCGGTCCGCGGTGAGATTAAACTTTACGATCTTGTTCCCATTCCAGATCGGGCAATAAAGGGCGTCCGCTGCCTGAACATAGACCCCCGCCGAGGGCAGCGGCCCCGAGTAGGGATACTTTATGACCGCGTGGGTATCGTTGCGGGTGTCCCACTCGATCAAGCCTGCGACATCGCGGTCGAACAGGTACAGAAGGGGGGTACGACCGGCCGCCGTGCCATACCAGGTGTTCGCCCGAGCGGACGGCAATGGCAAGCTGGTGAATTCGCCCGTCTGCGGATGATACACCGCCAGGACCGGGCTCTTCTCGAGAAGGATATACACTTTGCGATTACGGGTCAGACAGGAAGCCAGGAATTGTCCCACCGGTATCGAAGGCGGCAGGGGAATAACCCTGATGGCGCCGCTCCGCGGGTCATAGCGAAAGAGCGTCTTGGTGGAATTGCCGAGCCAGATGTAACCTTCCTCGTCCATTGACATTGCCAGAAGCCGTTGGACCCTGGAAGGTTCGATGTTGAGGTCGGCGCGGTAGATTTTGGGCAACCGCACCTGGCCTGGCATGGTCGCCGGCGAGGCCAGAAGCCCCACGATGACGAGCGCAAGGATTCTGGGCATTTCTGACATGTTGTACCGCCGTAGCGCAGGTCCCGCTCTCCGGACCTGCGGCTTTTCAACGTCTTTTCGGCCCCGGGTGGGTACTCGCAGCTAGCTAGCGCAGATCTGCCTTCTAGGTCTGCGGGTTTTCACCGCAGACAAGAACCGCAGACCCAAACAGCAGGTCTGTCCTACACTCTCTCGCCGCGGCGACCCGCCTAAGCTAAAGGGCGGCGCTACGCGATACCAAGAACCAGCCGTTCGACGAGCGTATCGACAGCCGAAAAAACGGTCTGGAGCGATTCGCGCCGCGTCAGCGCGCGCTCTCCAGGGACCGGTTCGTATTCCGCTCCTTCGGGGGCGAGCATGCCGCCGTTCGCTTCGATGATCAGCGCGCGCGCGCCGAGCTGGTGCAGCCAGTAGTCCTCGTAGTACTTCTCCGCGGGCTTCGGATAAGGGCGCGGAGGCCGGTCGTGGAAGGGCAGCTTGCGCGCTCGCCAGGTCGTCTGAAGCGCGCTCGCCAGAGCACGCTCCTCCTCAGCCAGTGCACCTTGGGAGTAGACTGTGGGCGCAAATACTTCCGTCGGAAACATGAAGTTGTGGAAGTCCGCAACGCAGTACGGACGGACGGATTCGAGCAGGTTCTTGAGGCCACGCGTTTCTGCTCCGTGTGTATCGTCCCAATCGAACCAGATGTCGAGCCCTTGATCGGTGAGGCTCGAACCGAGCACGTTCCCGGCCGCTTCCCATTGAGCGATCTGGTCGGGCGTGAAGCGCATCGGAGGCTTCTTGACGTACGTGCCGGAGAAAAAGTGGAGCGGCTCGTTGCCCTCGGCAAAGAAGCGTGTCTTGTTGGCCTCGGTCCACTCCGGAATCCAGGTCCCGTGCCAGGCGTCTGGGAAGTGCTGCGCGAACCGTTCAGCGCCGCCGGGGTTAAGAAGCGGAATCAGGTAAAGGGTGACCGCACTCAGGATTTTTTGCCGGTCGACCGCGACGCCAAAGGGTGTGCGGGAATTGAGCAAAGCGTCCAGGTAAGCCAGGAAGCCGCGCGGCCCCGACGGCTCGCCGCCGTGCATCCCTGATATCAGGGCGATCTGCCTTGGGCCCGCGCCGACCCGGAGAGCGTACACGGGCAGACCCGTCGCGGAGCGCGCAATCTCCCGCAATTCACACGCAGCCGGGTGCGCGTAAGCGAGGCGCCGGAAACGTTCCAGGCCGTCTTCGGCGCTAAAGAACCAGTAGCGTTCCTCTTCCGGCGACCAGTTCAGAAACTGTCCGCGCGCCGAAAGAAAGGTCTGGGCAGACATCCTCGTCGCCCCAGCGAGCCCCGATCCGCCCATTAACAGAGCAGCCTCGCGCCTGACAGTCCGCCGGCGGATCGGGGCGAGGAGCGCCGCAGCCGGTCCGAACCACTCGCGTCGCGTCATGGCAACCGCGACCTCCTTTCGACGGGGAAGCGGATCCCCTCCCCGGTGGCTCTTATTCGCAGTCGCAGATTATAGCCGTTCATGCTGCTTTAGGGCACCCGGAAAGCATGAAAGTGGCCGTCCGCAGCAGGAAGGGCAGGGTCCATCTTTTCGGATTCGCCGCCGAAAACTTCAGCCCTGCCGTGAGTCCCCCTCACCCACTCCCGTCCAGCCACCTCGGGAGGAGTATCCTCTGTCCGTCATCTGACGGACAGAGGGCAGATACGGGGGGAGTGCCTGTGGTGGCGGTCCTGCTCTGCGGTGCTGGCACTTCCGCGTTCAGTTCCCAGGGCAGTGACAGCGGCCGCTGTAGCGCCGCCACAAAAATGGCGTCAATGTAATTTGCACCATTCCACAAGTGTCGGTTTGATTCGGGATGAGGCAAGCAGTGGCGCGAGCCGCTCTGGCTGCTGCGGCTCGCATCCATTCGCGTCCTCGGAGCTGCAGGGTAAGAGGTTCAGGCTCGTCGGGTCCTTGTCAGGGCAGCCGCCGCCCGAAGCGGGCGGCGGCGACCCAGTGCGGTGTTGTGCCCACCCCGCAAACGTCCTCTCAGAACGAGTAGATCAACGCCATCTGGAGTACGCGGGGATTCCAATAATTCAGCGCGCCAGAGCCGTTCAAACCCACGGTCGAACCGAAGGAACAGTTCCCGCTCGGCCCAGGAGTGCAATTCGCTGGACTGTCGCTCACATTGTTGTCGAAGAAGTGCCCACCGGTGTGCGTGCTGGAGAGTGCGTTAAAGATCTCCAACCGGAACTCCAGTTTGTGGCGCTCGGTGATGGGAAATTGCTTCATGAAAGAGATGTCGCCCTGCCGTTGGCCACCAATCCTCACCAGGTTCCGTTCGCTGTTCCCAAAAGTTCCCGCTATAGAGATGGAGAACGCGCTCGGATTGACCCACTGGAGGGGTGTTTGGGTAATACCTGCTGTCGGGTCTCCGCTGACGCTGGCCCGTATGGCCTCGCCAAAGGTGATCCCAAACTGGTTGGGAATACGGTGACAGCAATAGACGGTTTCCGGCAAGCCGCTCGCAAGCGTCAGGATGCCGCTCGTGTTCCAGCCGCCCAGCACCCAGTTCGCCGGACCCAGCGACCAACGCTGTCCCTTCCCGATGGGCACGGCGTACGAGTAGCTCAGCACGAACCGGTGTGTCTGGTCGAAATCCGCCGGACCGTATTCGCCTTGCAGGTTGTGGGGGTTCATAACGAGATTCGTCACGCTGGCAAAGGAGGCGATTTCCGAGCTCATGTCCATGGCCTTTGAATAGGTGTAATTGGCCATGAATTGCAGGCCGTGCGACATACGCTTGTTCAACCGTACCTGCAGGGCGTGGTAGTAGGAATTGAGAATGTTCGCGTTGGCGTAAGTCCCCGGAGCGATGTTTGGGAAGGGCAAGCGCTTATCGATCGGGACAAACCCCGGGTCGGTCAGGCACGCCGCATTCGGCCCGGTAGCCTGAGAGATATCGACTAGGATGTTGCAAGGGTCACCGCCTACCGGGGGCGCATAGGCTTGGTTGAAGAACTCCTGAATCGGCTGGTGAACGGCGTGGGTGCCTACGTAGCCGATATCGAGCAGCAGGTTCTGGCCGAAGGCATATTGAGTATCCAGACCCCACTGCTGAATGTAGGGCGTGTGGTTGTCCGGCCATTCGGTCTGAATGCCGAAGAGGTAAGGCGTGGCCAGGTAAGTGGGGAAGGGGTTGCCAACTATGGGGGGCTTCCACAACGTGGTCAGCGCCACCGGCGAGGCCGACTCAAACCCGCTTGCCGTCGGGTAAGGCGGAGCGGAAAAGGTCCACAGTGATTTGTCGTCGAAATTGGCCCCGTCGTAGAAGCGCATATAGAGGTCGTAGAACATGCCATAGCCGCCGCGGACGACAAACCGGTCGGTATGCAGAGGCCGCCAGGCAAACCCGAAGCGCGGCGCAAAGTCGTGCAGGTCACGCGGCACAAGCTGATTCGTGTTGCAGCATTGCATGTAGGTCGCCGCCTGCGCCGCTGTGAGGCCGACCGAATTCTGGGTGACGAAATTCTTGTCCACCCAGATCAAGCCGCCGCCGGATGTCTTGGGATTCAGCGTCACGCCGCTGTTACTGATGCTATAAAGGTTGGGGGGAAGTTCCCAGCGCAAGCCAAGGTTCAACGTCAGACGGGGCGTCACCCGGAAGTCGTCCTGGAACCAGAAACTTTCCGACGTGCCGCGCAGGTCGAAAATATCCGTCGCAATCGGCGCCGGGGCGCCGACGTTAATCGGCTGGCCGAGCAATAAATCAGCGATGGGGTTGCCCGCCAATGGGCCAGCAGTTCCTGCAGCGGAGACCGTGGGGTTAAGCCCGGTATAAGCCCCGTCGAAGTACAGCACGCCTTCCGCGGTGAATCCATCGCGGTCCGCCATCTGTATCCTGCGAATGTCCGCCCCCACCGTGAAGGTGTGCTTGCCGCGGATGAACTTAAGGTTGTCTATGAACTGGAAAATGTTGTCGGTCTGCGTGTACCCATTGTTGCCATTGCCGAAACCCGCGTAACCCTGAGTCGGACTCAGAATTGGAACATTGAAGAACGCCGCCGTGTTCGGCGTGTTTTGCAATCCCAGGGCCTTGGCCAGGTCCGGTCCAAACGCGCTGGTAGCGCCCTCATGGAAGAACACGCGGTTGTACCCGACCCGCGCATCGTTTACTGCTGGGGCCGAAGGAATGCTGCCAGTCAACGCCGTAGAGTTGGCTACGCGTCAAGTCGACGGAACTGTTGACCGGAATGATGGAAGGGTAGGGCTGGGCATCCCGCCAAATCACCGCAGAGGAAGAGAACTGATCCCGGTTGCTGAAGCGATAGTCCACCCGGCCTGTGACCGTATTCGTGGTGATTGAGCTCCCCGGATTGGTGCCGAAAAAGTTTTGGCAGGGCATAGTGCAACTAGCATTCGCCGCAGGGGAGTAGGCGAGCAACTTCTGCGCGATGGGATTGAGGCTGCCTGTAATCTTGTTGCCGGGAAATTGCGTCCGGGTGATCGTGAGCGGGCTCGTGCCGGTGACCACCGTGGTGCTGGGGTCGTAGATGGGGTAAGGCCAGTCGGAAAAATCGCCCCCCCTCTCCGCGTTCGTCGGCACCATCATGGACCCCGCGGTCCCGCCCGTCCGTCGTCGGCCCCCCTCGTAACTGCCGAAGAAGAACGCGCGATCGCGCTTGATGGGTCCACCGAACGTCCCGCCAAACTGGTTTTGCTGTTTCAGCGGGTCTGAGAGCGGCGGGTTCGTGCCATGCAGGGCGTTCTGCTCAATGTTGAGTTCGTTATCCGGTGCAAACGCAGCATTGCGGAGGAAATCGTAAGCGTTGCCGTGCAAGCTGTTCGTCCCCGACTTGATCGCCACATTGATCTGGGCGGAACCACTGCCGTATTCCGCCGAGTAAAGGCCGGTCTGCACCTTGAATTCCTCAACCGAATATTCGGAGGGAACAACGCCAGCCTTGGCGAAGAACATATCGTTGTTGGTGATGCCGTCGATCAGGTAGCTGATCGAGCCAGGTCGAGCGCCATTGACGCTCGCCATGCGCCACGTATCGTTCAGTCCGTGCTGATCGAAGACCGACGCTTGAATGCCTCCCACGGGCTGCGTGACTCCGGCGTCGAGCGCGATCAGGCTTGTGAAATCACGGCCGTTGAGCGGCAAGGCTTCCATCAGCCGGTCGGAGATGACGCCGCCGAGCGACGCGTTGTCGGTCTGAACCATCTGCGCCGCCCCTGAGACGGTGATCTCCTGTGTGACGGGACCCACTTCGAGCGCGAAGTCCTGGCGCAGCGTGTGGTCAACTTGGAGGACGAGCTGTGAGCTGACCCCACGCTTGAAGCCCTTGGCTTCGCACGTAGTCTCGTAAGTCCCTGGAATCAGGTTGACAAACACATAATCACCCGAGCTGGTGGTGTTAAAGGTCCCGGTGACCCCCGTGGCCACGTTCCGATAGGTGACCGTTGCTCCGGGTATGGCCGCGCCTGAAGGGTCCTGAACGTGCCCAAGAATCGTGCCGCGGGAGTTTTGTGCTCTGAGGGGCACAGCCAGCAGCAGGCCGACCGCTGCGATCGCTGCCCCAACCCTCAGAACTGAGAGAAACATGGACGTGTGTTTCTTTATCATGGAAAGTTCCTCCTCCTAGCGAAGCGCTCTCCCTCGGGGGAGCGCAGCATTCTAGTAGATAGAACCTAACCCGACGCTTAAGAGATGAATTTGCCTCCCCGGACATGGTGCTGTCAAGCACAAAGTGTGCGCAGGCCTTTGGCCCGAGCCCGGCTTCCATTCTATGCTGTAGAACAAGAATTTGTGGGGCCGAGAATTCTCTGTACAAACTCCCCGCAGGGCTGGTACACTACGCAACCTTTATGAGTGTGTGTGAAAACTGTGCCGAGCTGACGTAGCGGCCCCGTACAGGGGGGCAGTCCGTCAGGCGACGGACAAAATTAAGTGCCGGTCCCGTCCTGCCCCCGCAGAGCGGGGCGGGAGGACCACCTCTACGAAAGACGCGCGGAAGCAGACTTTTCACACACACACTCTCATGCCCGCCCACAATTACATCGCGGTGCTCGAGAAAGCGGCCCGAGTCATGGAGGCCTTCCAGGGGCGGCGCGAAGTGCCGTTGGGCGAATTGGCGTCGCGCACCCGTCTGGTCAAGAGCAACGTCTTCCGCATTCTCTTTACTCTGGAGCGTCTCGGGTATGTCGAGAAGGGACCTGGAGGCCGGTATTCGATCTCAGGTCGCTTGGGCCGCTTGGCTGGCGATCAGCGGCCGTCGCCTGAGCTTGGGACCCTGGCCGCGCCCTTTATGGCGCAGTTGCTGCGCCAGTTTCAGGAAACCGTCAACTTGGGCGTGGTCGACGGCGGCGAGGTGCTCTATATTCGCGTCCTGGAGAGCCCCCACGTTTTTCGCCTGGCGGCCCACGCTGGCATGCGCGGTTACTTGCATTCGACGGCCCTAGGTAAGTGTTTGCTGTGTCGTCTTCCGCGCGCGGAAATCGAAGCGATATTGAACAGGCATCCCCTGCAGCCGATGACGCCTCGCACCATCCGTGATCACGCCACCTTTTACCGCGAGTTGGAACGCGTACGCAGACGCGGCTACGCCATCGATAACGAAGAGGACTCCCGCGGCGCGCGTTGCGTGGGGGCGCCGATTGTGGACCCGGCAGGCCATGTCCGCGCAGCCATGAGCATTTCCGGTCCGGCAACGCGCGTAACTCCAGGGCGGGACGCGGAAAAGGCCAAGGCGGTGATGGAGGCCTGCGGGCGGATCTCGACGTTGCTCGGCTACACAACCGCCCCACCCACCGGGGGACGGACGTAGGGGCACGCCATGGCGTGCCCCTACCGATCAAAATGAAATACAGCCCCGAGAAACATCACCGCCAGTCCGTCCGTCTAAAGGGACACGATTACGCGGGCGCAGGATCTTATTACCTTACAATCTGCACGCACGAAGGCCAATTCTTGTTTGGAGAAATTGTCGAGAGCCAAATGCGTCCGTCCACGACCGGAGTGATAGCCCACAAATGTTGGAATGAAATTCCGCGCCATTTTCCCCGCGCAACGTTGGATGTATCAATCGTGATGCCCAACCACTTGCACGGGATCATCGTAATCGGCGAGGGCACCCCATCAGAACGTACGGACACGCCATGGCGTCTCCCTACGGGAGAACGTCGCGAGGCTTTTGGCAAACCAGTTCCGGGTTCCCTTGCAACAATCATGCGGTTATTCAAACAGGCCGTGACCATTCAGGCCCGCGCGCACGTAGGGGCACGCCAGGGCGTGCCCGTACGGGTTTGGCAAGATAATTTTTACGAGCACATCATTCGCAGTGAAGACGAAGTGAACAGAATCCGCCAATATATTTGCAACAATCCTCTGCGATGGCCTTACGATGCGGAGAACCCAGCCCGGCGCGAGGATGCGTTTGACGACATCGAGGATATCCTGGGGACTGGGGATGATCCTGAGCGATAGGCGTATGCCGTGCCCTGTGAATTCGTATGAGCACGCCGCGGTGTTGTGGTAGGGGCACGCCATGGCGTGCCCCTACAACTGGGGTTAGCATGGAACTCGCACTACTAGGGGGCGTGCCGGTTCGCCGAGAACCTTTCTGCGCCTGGCCCACCTTTGGGGAACCGGAAGAAAAAGCGCTTCTCGAAGTCCTACACAGCCGTTCCTGGGGTGGCTACAACGCGAAGGTGAAGGAATTTGAAGCTGCTTTCGCCCGCCTGCATGGCGCCCAGCATGCCGTTTCCTGCGCCAACGGAACCGTCGCCCTGGAGGTTGCGTTACGGGCCGTTGGGATCGAGTGTGGCGACGAAGTGATCGTTCCACCCATCACCTTTGTCTCCACGGCCACGACGGTATTGATGTGCCACGGTGTGCCGGTTTTCGTCGACATCGATCCTGCGACCCTCAATCTTTCTCCTACCGCGGTGGAAGCCGCTGTCACCTCCCGCACCCGGGCGGTCATCGCTGTTCATTTCGGCGGCCATCCGGCAGATCTGGACGCGCTGACCGCGATCGCGGAGCGCCACGGGCTGGCGTTGATTGAGGACGCGGCCCATGCTCACGGCGCATCGTGGCGTGGCGTTCCCGTAGGAAACTTCGGCGTCGCAGGCACCTTCAGCTTCCAGGCATTCAAGCTGATGACAGCGGGCGAAGGGGGCATCGTCGTCACGAATTCCCCGGCGCTGGCCGAAAAGCTTTGGAGCTACTGTAACCTTGGAAGGCGCACGGGGGGAGGGTGGTATGAGCACTTTACTCTGGGGAGCAACTTCCGCTTGACGGGACTGCAAGCGGCGGTGCTCTGCGCGCAGTTGGAGAGGCTGCCCGAGCAAACCCGTCTCCGCGGCGAGAATGTGCGATATTTTCGGGGGCACCTCCCCGCTTTGCGGGGCCTCTCGCTGGCCGAGGATGACCCGCGCGTGGGCAATCACCCGCATTACCTCGTCACCTTGCGTTACGACAAGACGGCTTTCGCCGGCGTCGAGCGGGACCTATTCATCCGCGCCTTGCAAGCCGAGGGCATTCCGGTCCAGCCGACGTACCCCTATCCCCTCTACCACAACCCGCTGTTTCGCAAGGACGCCCTTCCGCCTTGCGATTGCGGAAAGTGGGGCGCTCATCAGGAGTACGAGTCCCTGTGCTTGCCGGAGAGCGAGCGGATTTGCCGAGATGGTATTTGGTTGGAGCACTACATCTTTCTGGGGACCCGCAAAGACGTTGACGACGTCTTGAGTGCGATTGAGAAGGTGCAGAGCTTTGCGCCTGCGCTTCTTCACAACGCAGCGGCCCGCCGAAGCCATTGACGATTGAACAAGATTGCCGATTGATCGAAAAGCTAATTGAAAATCGTCAATCGACAATCGTCAATCCTGTGCCCCGATCCCGAGGTTGAAATTGTTCCCTTTGGCACCTTCGGATCGTTCTAGAAACGCCAGGCTTAAGGCCCCAACCCGGCTTCCTACTTTGGGATCGGGGCTCGCCGCCGTTATCTTACTTTTGCCCGCCGTTTTGGGCGCGCCGGCCCGCTCCAGGACACTGAACCCTTCCCAGCGCCCCGCCCTGTACCATATGGTGCAGGGCCCCGCTGACTTTATCCCCTGGACCTTCCGCGAAGACTTCAGCCACGGAATTCCGGGCTGGATCAGTTTTCCGTTGCCCCAGGATGTTGGCTACGATCCCTCGGTTTACACCACCGAGACAGGCGGTTCGCTCGTCCCGTTCCAACCTGCTCGGGCGCGGATCGACCGCGAAGCGAAAGGGTTTGGAACGGGACCCGTGCTGGTGCGCGACGTGACGGCCTACGGGCAAAAGCTTCTGCGGGTCGGTCTGCTGCGTACGCTGCAATTTCATGCCACACCGTCTTCTTCCTTTCGGATGGTTTACGACCTCGAGGTGTGCGGGAAGCTTTCTCGCATGGCGGTGACGCTGGCGACCGTGGACGGGCGCCGTTATACACGTCCACTCCCCCTCCTCACCGGGCCGCACGAGGCCCGGCTTGAAGGCCGGGAATTCCAACTCCCTACCGCAGGCACTGATGTCGAGGTCATAGTGATTCAGGCGGAGGTTGCGGCCCCGTCCTTAGGATCGCACAACCGTTTGACTCTCCGCGCCTTCGAGGTCACGGCGGAACGACCGCCCAGCCTACCGCTGGAGGCGCCGCAACTGGAGCGGTCGTCGGTGGACGAGGTTGCCGTGGCGCGAGCCGTGGTGACCCCAGAGAGCCCGTTGATCGTCCGGCTAGGGCCGGGCCAGGCCACCCAAGCAGCGATTTACGACGGAGCAGGTCGCCTCGTCCGCCGCGAGACAATCCCAGAAGGTGCAAGCCGGCCGGTTACCCTGTGGCAGCCCATTGCCTCCACGGCGGCCGGCCTTTGGAAAGTGGAGATGACCCGCGGTCCGGCGCGCGCGGATTTTCGTTTCCTGGTGCTGGGCAAGGTTCCCGCTCATCCCCGCGTCCTGCTGACCGCTGAGCGCCTGGAACAGTTGCGCTCGCAAGCGTATGGGAATGAGCTGCTGGCCATCGTGCACCGGAGGGCGGCGGAGCTTCGCGGCCGGCTCGCGTACAATCCGGACGCCGGCCAGAACATCGCGCGGCTCTCGCCTGTTTCAGTGTTGCCCGGCATTTACGACTATTTCGCGTTGATCGGGAATTACAGCCAAGGCGCAGCTTTTAATGCTCTCGATTTTCGAATGAGTGGTGATCCGCAAGCGCTGGAGGCCGCGCGGCGCGCGCTCGGGACCGTGGCCCAGTGGTCTACGTGGACCCCAGCCTGGTTTGGCGCGCATGGGCTCCGCACTTACTATGGAGTGGGCGGGGCCACGCAAGAGTTGGTGCTCGGTTACGACCTGATCGCCGACCAGCTTACGAAGGAGGAGAAGTCGCAGATCGCGGACGCGCTCTGGAGAAACTCCATTCTGCCAACCTTGGAGGATTATTTCTTTTTCGATCGCATGGTGACGGCGGCCAGCAACCACGCGGCTCAATCGGTGGGTGGGGCCATTGACGCCTGCATAGCGCTGTACGGCGACGTGCCCGACTGGGAGGGGCGTTTCGGCCCGGCATTAGCCGAACTCATTGTGGCCTACGAGCACTTGCTGGAGGGGCTTTTTCCCGGCGACGGCAGCGAAGCCGAGCCGGCGGGCTACGAGGACTTCGCCATGGAAGGGATGTCCTGGGGAATGGCAGCCCTTCAGGCGGTTGGCATCCGCCCTCGCGACGCCGACAAGATGCTGCAATCCTTCTGGTGGCTTCGCTACGCGCAAGTCAGGCCTGACCTCGTGCTGGATACGGGCGACTTTCAGGCCGAGCTTAGGGCCTTGTCGGGGTTTGCTTGGGGCGCGGAAAATGCTGGCGATCCGGCCCTCCGGGCTTTCTACGAGTCGGCGACCGGCCACACCTTAATGAGCCAGTTCGGCCCGGGCCGCACCGGGGGAGCCCTCCAAAGCCAAGGCGGCGGAGGGCGAGCCCGCGAAGAGATGCCGGGTCTTCTGGACCTCACCTGCTGCACTCATCCCCCGGTTCCGGTTCCGGACCCTCCGCCCTCCCGCATTTTTCCCCTGCGTGGGAGTGCCGTCTTGCGGAGCGGTTGGCAACCCGAAGACACTGTGATCTCCCTGCGTCTCGGCCCCTGGTTCAATCACGAGCACCATGACCAAGGCAGTTTTCGGGTAGCGGCTTGGGGCGAGGAGTTGATCGCCGAGGCCGGCTATGCGGACTATTACCGAGACCCCCACTACCCGGATTACTTCACGCAAGCTACTGCGCACAATACGATTGTGGTGGATGGCGACGCCTTTAGTCAGGAGGACTATGACGGTCGGTACTGGCGCAGTTTCCAGCGTTTCCCGAAATTTGAACGCCACGTCTTTTCCTCCGGCCTCGATTATCTTTCCGCCAACCTCGTGCCCGCTTACGGGGATGGTGCAGCGCTGGACCAGTTCACCCGCGAGTATCTCTTCATCAAGCCGGACATCCTGATCGTCCGCGACCGCCTGCGCGCGGCTTCTGCCCATCGCTTTACCTGGCTCTTGCACGTTCCCGTCGCCGCGCAAACCCAGATCGACGCCACCGGGGCACTGATCCGTAGAAAGGCGGCGCTGGCGGCGCTGACCGCCGGGGGCGAGATCACTCACTGGACCCGCCAGCAAATGCCGATCCCCACCACCACTAACATCGGGGACTTGGATCGAATCGTGCTCCAGCCTCGTGAGGCCTTCCGTTTAGATTCCCCGGCGGAGAAGGCGGGCACATTTCTGGTGGCCATGCGTTTCCAGAAAGCCTCCGAAGAACCCCTGCCGCTCCGCCCTCTGCGCAGCGCCTCGGGTGAGGGCTTTCAGACTCCCGATGGGCTCACCGCGGTTCTATTCCGAACTCAGGCCGCGCCCCTAACCACCGGCGGCCTGACCGCCGACGGTGACGTCCTGGCCTTAACAGACCGCGGGGGCCTGCGGGAAATTTTCGTGAGTCAGGCGCGCTCGCTGCGCCGCGAGCGGTTCGACTTCGCTCACCGCCCTGAGCCTGTCGAAGGGCAGCAGGAGCTGTTCTCATCGACCGCCGCGATTGACGCGTTGCTGCGGGCGAGCCCTTCTTTCGTGGAACTGCGACTCGTCTGCGCGCGGGAAATAGACTTGAAGATACTTGCGGAACGACCACCGGCAGAAGTGACGCTGGATCAGGCCCGCGTCACTCCCGTGCTCGTGGGCGGATATGTCTCGCTCGCGCAGCTCACTCAAGGAGAGCACGTTGTCAGGATCAGCTATTGAGCCGGCGTTGTAGGGCCGGGGCTTGCCCCGGCCTGGCCGACAGAGGAGAGCACGTTGTCAGGATCAGCTATTGAGCCGGCCCTCAGCGAAGTCTCCGCGTGGGATTTGTTTGACGCCAACGTGCGCGTGGGCCGCTCCGGGGTCCACGGGGAGCTGGCGCTGGAGGCTCCTGATCTTCTGGCAGAAATGGATCGCTTCGGGATCCGACAGGCGCTGGTCTCCCACTTTGCGGCGGAGGAGTACGACCCCGAAGAGGGCGACCGCGCGCTGGCCAGCGACCTTTCGGACCGCTTGGTGCCTGCCTGGGCGGCCTTGCCGGATGCGGCTTTCCTCCAGCAATTGGCCTTGCGCTCTCCACGCGCGGTGCGGCTTTCCTTTGGCGTCAAGAAGCATAATTTCTCTTGGGCGGCGTGGTGTTCCGGCGAGCTTTGTGATTATCTCCAACAACATTCCATCCTGACGGTGATTGGCTGTGAAGACCTGGAATGGAATTCGCTGGCTCACCTGCTTGAGGACTTTCCTCGCCTGCCGGTCTTGCTTCTGGAAACCGGGTACCGTTCTGACCGGTATCTCTTCCCGCTGCTCCAACGTCACGCGCATTTGTATTTCGATACCTCGACTTACGTGGCGCACCGGCAACTGGAAAGCTTCGTGGAGCGGTTTGGCCCGGAGCGTTCGGTTTTTGGCAGCCGCTTGCCGCTTTATACCCCTGCTGCCGCTCTGGCCGTTCTGGCCACGGCGCGGATCTCCGATGAAGCGAAGCTGGCAATCGCCGGCGGCACATTGCGCCGCCTCCTGGGGAGGGCCGCGGCATGAAGTCGCCGGTGCCCGTTTTCGACTGCCATGGACATCTGGGGGTACACCCGGATTTCCCCGCCTACAAACAGGACCTGGAAGCGATCATTCAAGTGATGGATCTTCTCAATATCGAAGTCCTGGCCATCACCTCCACGCGGGCTTGCTACAACGACTGTCCGCGCGGGAACGCGGAAGTTGCTGAGGCGCTTCGCGCCTACCCGCAGCGCTTCCGGGGATACGTGACGGTGAACCCGAACCCTCCCGGTGAAGCTCTGCGGGAGCTGGAGCGTTGGAGCTATTTCCACCGCCCGCCGCTGATCAAGCTTCATCCCGATCTGCACAAATACCCCGTAAGTGGCGGCCATTATCGGCCTGTCTGGGACTTTGCCCATCAAATGCGGGCGGTGGTCCTCGTGCACACGTGGGAGTCCGATCCCAACTGTGGCCCCCTGCTGCTTGGTCCTATAGCTCGCGAATTCTCGCAAGCCAAGATTATTCTTGGTCACTCCGGAGTGACGTGGCGAGGTCACGCGCAAGCGCTCGAAGTAGCCGCAGAAACTCCCAATACGTTTCTGGATATCACCGGATCACAGAGTCACCGCATTATTATCGAGCGCATGGTGGCGCAGGTGGGGGCCCAGCGGATTCTGTTCGGGTCGGACATGCCTTTCCTCGAGGCCGCCATGGTGCTCGGACGGGTTTTGTCTGCCCGCATCTCCGATGGGGATCGCGAAAAGATTCTGCGCAAGAATTTCCTGAGCTTAATTGAAGAGGATGGCTGCTGAGTCTGTATGAAAACGTTTCTCGATGCGCTGTAGGGCCGGGGCTTGCCCCGGCCCAGGCCGACGCAAGCGTCGGCCCTACGTCGGGGCCGAAGTTGAAAAGGGGGGGAATGACAATGGAACGCACGCGAATCGGAGTTATTGGTCTGGGAATCATGGGCAGTCAGTACGTTAAAATCTACTCAGCCCACCCCTTGGCGGAAGTCGTCGCCGTCTGCTCGCTCGTGCCTGAGCAGGTCGACAAGATGCACGCGCTTTACGGGGTTCCCCACGGCTACGCAGACTATCGGAAAATGCTGGAACGTCAGGACCTCGACGCCGTCGTGGTGGCTACGCCGGACAAGCACCATTACGAGCCCACCCGCGCCGTCTTGGAGTCGGGCAAGCATGTCCTGGTCGAGAAGCCCTTCACGACCAGGACGGCCGAGGCTGACGACTTGATTCGCCTTGCGCGGCGGACGGGGAAAACCATCCAGGTGGCCTTCAATCACCGCTGGCTCTCGGCTTACCACCAGGCCAAGGCGACGATTGCCGCCGGGGAAATCGGGGTGCCGCTGGCCGGGTACGCGCGCAAGAACGACACGATCTTCGTCGCTACGGAGTACCTCTCTTGGGCCGGTGAATCGACTCCCGCGTGGTTCCTCTCTTCGCACGATATCGACCTGATGCGGTGGTGGTTGGTGTCGGAGCCTGTGGAAGCCCGAGCTTTGGGACGGAAGGAGGTCCTCGTCGCCCGGGGTATCCCCACCTACGACGTCATCCAGGCGCAAGTCAAGTTTGCCTCGGGGGCCTTCGTGACCTTCGAATCCGCCTGGGTGTATCCCAACACTTTCCCCGCGATTGTGGAATCGTATATGGAGGTCATTGGGAGCGCTGGGCATATCCACATGGACCGGAAGTGCGAATCCATCGAGGTGAGCACGCGGGAGAAATTTTCCTATCCCAAAGGGTTCTTGAACGCCGAGATTTTCGGCCGCATGCGGGGTGCCTTTCCTTCCTGCCTGGAAGACTTTCTATTTGCGGTTCGTGAAGGGAAAGAACCTCGGGTGACCGCCTTCGATGGCCGGCAAGTCACCGCGGCGCTGGAGGCCATCCACCGCTCTTTGGAGACCGGGAACGCTGAAAAGGTCCTGGAGCCTCCCCAGGAGGTCTAAGCCCTCGATGCGCGGAGCTGACACCGCTGTCCTGACGGCGTATTTCCTGACTATGGTTGTGGTGGGGGCCGTCTACGTCCGGCAGATGAAGTCGCTCAGCATGTACTTCGCCGGCGGGAAGCGACTCTCCTGGTGGCTGGGGGGCGTATCGTTCCTGATGTCCTATGTGAGCGCGCTCTCGATCGTGGTCTACGCCTCGCTCGGTTATCAATATGGCCTGGTGGCGCTCTCGATTTACTGGACCACCGTTCCTGCCACCTTGCTGATCACGGCAGTGCTTGCCCGCCGCTGGCGACGCGCGGGTATTATCACCCCGGTTGAATTCCTCGAAACACGCTTCACGCCCTCCGTCCGGCAGGTGTTCGCCTGGTCGGGGATTCCTCTCATGGTCATCGACGAAGGTCTGAAGATCGTCGCTGTGGGGATTTTTGTGTCCGCGGGCTTGGGGATCTCGCCGCTCAAGGCCATGATTGCCGTGGGTGTGATCACTCTCATCTACACGGTGCTGGGGGGCCTGTGGGCCATCGTCATCACCGACTTTGTGCAGTTTGTTCTGGTGACGACCGCGATTCTGATGCTGGTTCCCCTGACCTTGCACGCCGCGGGAGGCTGGCATCAGTTCGTGTCCACGGCTCCCGCCGGGTTCTTTCACCTGGTGAATGGCCCTTACACCTGGGGCTATTTGGGCGCGTTTATCGTTCTCACGACGCTCGCCCTGGCGGGGAATTGGTCGCTGATTCAGAAGTTTTATTCGGCACGTAGCGAGAAGGAATGTCGCGGCGTTGGCTGGCTGGCGAGCGTGTTGTTTTTCTTGCTTCCGCCCGCGTGGATCTTCACCGGGATGCTGGCGCGCACTTTTATCCCGCGCGACGGCATTGATCCGCAGACCATTTATGCGCGCGTCAGCGCGGCCTTGCTCCCGGCCGGGATGCTGGGGTTGGTCATTGCCGCGCTCTTCGCCGCCACCATGTCGGTGCTTTCTTCCGGATACAATGTCATCGCTGCGGTCTTGACGGTGGACGTGCACCAGCGGTGGATTCATCCCCGCGCCACCCAGCGCGAGCTGGTGATCGTCGGACGGACCCTGACGGCTGTGGTCGCGACGGTGGCCTTGTCGATCGCGCTCGCGGTCACCCATTTCCACTGGACCATCTTCGACACCATGGTGGCGGCCTTTGGCTTTTTCCTTCCCCCCACCGTCTTACCGGTGTTGGCTGGCCTCCTGAGCCAACGGCTTTCCGCCCGCGGGGCCTTGGCCGGATTTTTCGCCGGCATCGGAACGGCTTCAGGATTCTTGGCCTATAAGTTGGTGGCCAAGCCCGCGAACTTCAGTGCCTTCCAGGCCATCAGCATCGTGATTCCCGCGCTGGTGACGGCCCTGGTCCTGGTCGGAGCTGCCGCCTGGTTTCCAGCCACGGGCGAGGCCGCAGAGCGGTCCTCGCGCTTTTTCGCGCGTCTGAGCCAGCCTGGCGCCCCTGCTGCCGAGAGTGGCGAGAGCCCGGCTCCGATTGCGGGCTTGGTGATTTTGGCCATGGGTTTGATCTTGATCATCGTCGGTTCCGGCGCCCTCGCCCCGGCGGCGAATACGCTCACTTTGGGCACCGGGATCATCTTGGTGCTCATTGGCGGGAGCATGATATGGTCGCGATTCTGGCCCCGGCGATTGACGATTGACGATTGAACAAGATTGCCGATTGCTGATTGCCAAATCGAAAATCGGCAATTGACAATCGAAAATGAGAGGTACTGCTGCCATGATGAAAATCCGCATGCCTGTGCTCGTTGCTTTTCTGCTGCTTTCCACCACCGTCGCCGGCGGGGCCAGCCCGGAGTCAAAGGCCTCGCTTTACGGGCTCTGGCTGCATCCTGGCGATGTAGGACATAACCAAGCCGAAGTCTCTGCCTTCATGGAAAAGGCTCATGATGCCCACATCAATACGATCGTTTTGCTGATCAAGGGCGCTGGCGCGCTCTACTTCGCGAGCAGGCTTTTTCCTGAAGATATAGCTCCGGACTACAAAAACTTCGACGTTCTTCGCGCCACGATTACCGAGGCTCATAAACGAGGCATGAAGGTCCATGCCTGGCTGTGCGACTTCACGGAAGGTTCGGATGGATATGCTTTCAAGCATCATCCCGAATGGGCTGCCCTCAATCCGGAGGGGAAAACGACCTTATCCGAAACGCTGGGGCCCCATCAGCCCTATACGGATGTCTGGATGTGTCCCGCGCAGCGTCCCGGTTACACGGATCAGTACCTTCTGCCCCTCATCCGGGAAATCGTCACCAATTACGACGTCGACGGTATCCACCACGATTACGTGCGGTATCCGGGGGATGTAAACCCCGACGGGTATTGCTTCTGCGACTACTGCCTGGAGCACATTTTCACGCACAGCCATTTGGTGTATGAGACGGAGCCGCACGCGACGCCGGTGGAGCGGTTTCTGCCCCGCCTCGATGCAGACCTCAGTCGGGACTACACTCCAAAGCCTCCGCACTGGGAGGCGTGGAGCCGGCGCGACAAAGCCAACTTTCTGCTTTACGGCCGCTATGTTTATGACTCGGCTCCTGACATGCCGTATTTCTTCTATACGTACCGTACCGACGCCATCAAGGAATTCGCTCAGGAAGCCTACGAGCTGGTAAAGAAGCTCCGGCCAAACGCCGTGCTCTCCGCCGCCGTGTTCAAGAACCCGGAGACCAGTGGAAGGTACATCGGCCAGCGTTGGACTGACTGGACCGAGTACGTGGATCAACTCATGCCCATGACCTATCGCAGCCACTTCAGCGTGGACTGGCCAACATTCCTGAAAGAGTTCGGCGAGTACACGCGCTATCAGAAGGCTTGGTCGGGCAAGAGCGAGTTCGATCAGGGCATTGCCACGGGGTATCTCTACCGGGAAATGTATGACCCCATCCACAAGATGAGCGCCGCGATCGACGCCTGGACAGCGCGCCAAGGGGCGGGAGGCGCTGAACGAGCTGAAATCCTCCGCCTGGCGGAAACCACCCTGGGGCAGCTTGCAGCGGGTCCACGTAAGAGCGAGTTGACGCAGGCGCTCGGCAATTTGCCCCAGGCGATCAACTCCGAAGACCAGCGAAAGATTGTCGTGGGCTTGCGCCACATCAACGAAAAACTCTTGGGCGACCCGCCCCCGGGCTTCTTCCCGCCCGAACGGCTTGTGGAGACTATTCGGATTGCCCGGGAAAACGGCGCCGATGGCATCGTCCTGTTTGCCGGGGGGAGCGTCGAGCATGCACACCTCTGGGGAGCCGTAAAACAAGCGTTTAGCCAGTGACCTCCCGGCGCCGCGGTAGCACGGGCTTCCAGCCCGTGGCCATGGCCTGGAAGGCCATGCTACGACTCTTTGGGCCAGCAAGCGTAGCGCAGACCTGGTGTTCAAGGTCTGCGGCTCTTTCTCACCGTTCCTTTAAGAACCGCGGACCCCGCAGAGGGCGGAAGCAGGTCCGCGCTACTTCGCCCGTGTGCCTCGTACCAGGGTAACTCCACCGCGCGCAGAGCACCGTTCGCAAGCCGAACAGTCGCAGACGTTTACCGGCTCGATAGGTAAATGGAGGGGGCATGCAGGATTCTTAGAGAATCGTGGAATCCAATCCGGCGATTCCCCTGAATCCCCTGTCGAATGAGACTACGCGGAAGTTGTGAAGCAGGGCGAGAGCTGCGATATACGCGTCGGTCCAGAGCGCTGTCCCTGCAAACGCGCTTTGGGTGAGTTTCTTCCACACGGGTTCAATATTTGGGGGTTCCAGGGCGAAGACAACGCGTTCGTCGCGCGCGAGCTGCTCGTAGACACCCCAAGCTTGCCGTTGATTCAAGACGTCATCGCCCATGACGCGCGAGTTGGTTAACAAACGGAGAAAGCCCATCTGTGTGACCAGGCAGAAGGCAGCACCCGCGTCGCGGATCGCTGTGAACCAGTCCCTGGCGAGCCCGTGATGAACATGCCGGTCTGATGCCAGTGCCACCCAGACGTTGATGTCAGGCAAGGTGGTCTTCGATGTCGGCATTGGTGAGGCGCAGTGCGCCCGGATGCTTGGAATGGATCAGAGGAAGTCTGACCTTGTGGCGGCGCACTCTCCTATCAGTCGTGACTGCCTGTTGCAACGCATCCTGGATGAACTCCTTGAGAGTCGAACCCCTCAACGCGGCAACAGACTTTACTTGGCGAAACAAAGGATCGGGCAAATCAACCGTCGTTCTCATAAAAGCATATTTACATAAAAGCGCCTAAAGGTCATCCAAAACACAGGCGAGAGAGGCCCCACCTACTTCACAGAGGCACCTCCTTGCTCGGTTGCGGCGACAAGTTCAAACCTCATTGCCCTCCACTTTAGGGTGCCGGCTGCCCAACCACCCGGCGTTCAGGCTCGGCCCGCTTTTGGCCTTCGCCCGCACCACCGCGCGGCGCGTGGAAGAATTACAGCGGCAGGTACCGGATTTGGCCTTCCCATTCACCTGGAAGGCTGAGTTCCGCCAAGAGGAGAATGTCTTCGATTGCGGTTGCAATGGGAACGGCGCAGCTCACTTCGAAGACTCCCGGCATTGCCAGCCGCGCTTTGACCCGCTCGTACGCACAGCGCGTCAGAGTTGAGGCATCGTGGGTGAGGAGGGCTCGTCCCTCGCCCGCCGCCCATTCGAGTACCGCTTCATCGCCCGCGCCGGAAAGTCCCACATCCTGAATCCGAACGATGTCCACGCGCGGCTTGCGGCGCAACAGCCCCCTGACAATGTCGTTGTTGAAGTTCTCGTCGGCAGCCAACGGGAGCATGAATTCCGGCATTCACTCGGTCATTTGGAACGGCGGGCCAGTAAACGCGCACGGACGCCGGCCGGGTCGAACCGGCTCACGTTCTGCTGGCGAACTCGGCCCGACTGCTCGCGCCGCTGGGCAAGGTAAGCCTCCACCTCAGAACGATGGCGCAAATAGTAGCCGATTACGGCATAGGTGTCGGCAAGAAGGAGCGAGGGATACTGCTGTACGATCTCCTCGGCCGTCGCTCCCGCTTCAAAAGCGGCGACGACCGAGTCGAGCGTCACCCGGGTTCCGCCCACTCGGACCACACCCTCCTCCGTCGCCCCAAGAGGCGCTGGCTCGTGCGCAATTGTCAGGCGCATCGGCATGGTCTCCTGTCAGGCATTATAGTTGAAGGAAGCAAGAAGCGCCAAGAAAACCATGGCCTCTCTTGGCGCCCCATAGCGCCTCGGTTTCAGCCTCTCGCCGGGTGGCACGGCCCTCGCGGGGAAACACATCCAGCGCTTCCCGTGCGATCGCCGGGGCCCCGCCTCGCGGGGCCCTGGCAGCCGCTCGTTAGGCGGCACTCTGCAATGCGAGGAGTTTTTTCTTCACGGCTGGCGGGAAGTCCACAAACACGAAGTGACTCTTGTGATAGAGGTAATCCTCGCCGCTACGACACCAAACTCCACCACTACCACTTCGGGGCCCAAATCTGCGTTACAAAGCCTTGGTGTTCTCAGGCCCGGAGCGCCGCAAGAAAATAGCCCAAGGCGCGAGAAGCCGTGAAAAAACAGGAGAGCCTCAGGCAAAGGCGCCAAGGCGCAGGGGATAGCTCCTTGATTTACTTCGCGGCTTTGCGCCTTGGCGAGAGACGTTTTTTGCTTTACTGACGGGCAAGATGACGCCGAAGATCAAAGCCATCCAACTTCGGGGTCGGGGCTAATACTTCGCATTCGTGATCCGTCCCTCATTCTCCCCGCGCAGCCAGACGTAGATCGGAGCGTGAGGAGAAGGTGGAGGCCAGGGGAGTGCCACTTCCAGTGTCTGCTCCTGCGGACTGCCGGGCACGGGAGTGGGGATTCCTTTCACGGGGAAGCCCTTCTTGGCATCCCAGCCCGTCTTCTCGATCGTTTGCAGATCCTGACCGGTCAGGATTCCGGCGTAAAGCGCGCCGGCAAGTTTCTCCTCGGTCAGCGTAAATTTCACGAGGCGTGGCAGCCGGATGATGCGGCCCAGCGCATACGGCTCCGAGCTGCCCGCGCTGTCGGTGGTAATCGTGGCGGCCAATTCGCAGCCGGACCGACCCACAACACCAGGATCGAGTGACAGGAACAGCGCGCCTTCACCGGCGAAATCCAGTTGGGCAGCACCACTTCTGTCGCCCGGGTGGAGGACAAGGGGCTGCTTGACAAGACCCTCGTTCGCGCAGGCAAGGCTGAGCATGGTTCGCGAGTCGAGGTTCTCCGTCCGCAGGGCAAGACTGGCTGGCGAGCCTGCCGGGATTTCCCCCTCGCGCAAACGCACATCGGGTTCCTGGGCGAAGGACTTGCTGATGCTCACGATCTTCGGGCGCGGCCCGGCCACCTGGAGGACGCCGGGAATCTCGAGAGGGGTCTGGATCTTCTCCACCGACACGCTGGCGGAAACCAGTTCACCCTGGTGCGCCGCAGGCAGCAGCTTGATGGTGGCGTTGCGTTGCTTCAGGTCATGAGCGTCCGGCTGCGCGGGCCCGAGTTCCCACGTCGCATCCGGGCTGGTGAGGCGCGCGATGCGTTCCAAGCGCGTTCCGTGCAGGGTCACGGTCTGCTGAGGCTCGCCCAAGTTGACGCGCAGGGGCAGGCCTTCGAGTTGGGGATTGGGCGGGTGGATGGTGATGGAGAGGTCGTGCGTAGCCCCGTTTATCTGGGTCAGTACCAAGCGGTAGCTACCGGCTTCCCATGTGGAAGTATCCACTTCCGCTTCCATGCTCTCCTGTTCGCCTTGCGCCTTACCCTTCGGCAAAGTAAAGAGGAGTTCCTTGGGTGTAGCCTTCTTATCTCCCGCCTTGGCGATCGCGACCTTATCGACAAACTCAAAGTCCGCGCCACTCAGTTGAACTTTCACGGGGCCGCTTCCCTGCACCAAATGATCTTCGGAGTCCTGCGAGACCTTCACTTTCGAGAAATCGCCCAGGGGCCGCAGTTCCACGCGCCCCGCTACTTGGAAGGGCTCCCAGTCCCACATGGCCGCGAGCCGATACTCGCCTACGGGCAGCTTGGTCTCGGTCAGGTCGAGTTCCAGGGAGCCGCCGGAGGGCTCCACCTCCACTTTCACGGGAACATCGGCGTGGTGAGTGTCAGAGACCAACTCCCACTCGCGAGCGCGCAGCAGGAGCTTGGAGTCCGCGGGCTTGGCGCAAGAGACCTGGAGGGTGGATTTCCCGCCCATCGGGAGGTACGCCGTTGCCGCCAGGGACGCAGCGGGCGCCGCGGCGTCGGGAACTCGCATCATCCAGAGGTAAGCGACACGCGTACGCGACTTTTCCGGCTCGTTTTTCGAGCAAAGCGCCAGCCCATTCGAACCGGTGGGCTGGGTGAAGGCGGAGCGGAAGTCGAGGTCGGGAAACATCAGGGTGCGCAAGTTCAGGAAAAGCCCCGTGCCACCCGCCACGAGTCCCACGGGTGTGCCCAAGAAAAGCCCGGCCACGGAGCCAGCCAGCCCCGCGGACTGCTGCACGGTTCTCGTACGGGTCGAAGTGAGCGGATCGTAGGATTGGAGGGAAGGGAGAACAGCGCGCAGCAACTGCGCCGCTTGCTGGTCGGTGGGCGCGGTGGTATCGAGCTTGGGTATCGAGAGGTTATTTTGCGAGGAAAATCCTGCGAGCGCCGCATTCACGTCACCACCGGTCCGCGGCGCCTGCTCGTATTCCGAGAGGGCCTTGACTAAGGCTCCCACCTTAGCCGTTTGCTCAGCGTATTCGGTCAACTCGCGAATCAGGTCAGGATTCTTTTCAACCAGCGAGCTGACCTTCTTCACATCAAGGCCGTGTGGGCCGAAGATCACACCCACCGCCGAGGTACGCACTGGCACATCCCACTCAGCGGCGTCTTTCGCCGGCTGCGCCTCGAGCACACTAACATCCGAGCCGCTGCCCTTTCCCTTGTCTTTCTTCTCATCCTTCGCATCCGCTCGCGAGGGCCGTTCCAAAGGTTTCTGGCCACCTGGCGTGGGCGTTGTGGCGCGCGGATTGGAACGGCCCGAGGCCGGAACCAGCAACACCGCAACCTTGGCCTTGTCCCTGATGGCGGGCGCCAGATGCAATGGCTCGTATTTCAGCTTTGCGCCTGGCTGGATGATGTTGACGCTTTGCACCGGCAGTGGCGGCCCGCTTTTTGCCGGCTCGACCAGCAATCGAAAGCTGGCAACGCTGACGCTTCCTGCACAGGCGGGAGTTGAGGCCTCCGAACACCGCGCGGCGCTCGCTGTGAAAATCAGAAAGGCAATGAGGGAGGAAACCTGGCCTGCCGAGTATTTACGTTTGCACGGAATTTTCATCGCTGCTGGCTCCAGGACAAGATGGCAGATCTTCGGTTTATTTCGATGCAATCGAGGCGACCGAGGTGGCACGAGCATTGCCGATTGCCGATTGTCGATTGCTGATTGCCGCTGATCGTCAATCTTGTTCAATCCTCAATCTTGGTCAATCACTATGACCCGGCCGCTCTCCGCCGATTGTCGCGAGGCGGTCATCACCTGCATGACCCGGCACGTCTCCTCGGGCGGGCAGAGGCGAGGCGGCTGGCGCTCCGCGACGCAGCGCGCGAAGTAGCGGAGCTGGGCGACGAACATATCTTCGCCCGCGGCTGCCGGCTCGCTCACGGTGCCGTCGCTTTTGTACAAGCGGAAGAAGTGCGAGGCCTGGTCGCGCTCCTGAATATTGGCGCCAACGCGAAATGTATATTCCAGCGCCCCTGCGGTCCCGAGAATGCGAATGCCCGTGCTGAAGGGCCACGACTCCGGCATCAGGCAGCTCGCCTCGATGCTGGCCTGTGCCTGGGGGTAAGTCAAAGTCGTATGCACATGATCCCAGCCTCCCGTCGGCGCCTGGATTCCCACCGTGTACACGCTCTGAGGATGTCCCAGAATCCAATGGATGAAATCCACATCGTGGATTTGCAGGTCCAGCAGGCAGCCACCGCTCTTCGCCGGGTCGCGGTACCAAGCGCTCCAGGGCGGGTACTTGGAGAGCCGGTAGGCGGTGACGGAACGGATGGAGCCGACTTCGCTGGCATCGATCAGTTCTTTGATGCGCATGTACTGCGGCCAGAAGCGCAGGATGTGCGCGACCATGAGGATGCAACCGTGGGCCTGCGCCGCCTCAAGCATCCGCTGGGCAGAAGCGGCATCCAGCGCCATGGCCTTCTCGCAAAGGATGTGGAAGCCGCGCGCAGCGGCGGCGACAGCAGCCTCCTCGTGGAGATCGGTAGGGAGGCAAATGAGGACCGCATCAAGCGGCTCGTCACGAAAGAGCTCCTGGTAGCTGGTGTAAATCCGCAAGCCTGGATATTTGTCGCGAATCTCTTCCGGCTCCAGAGTGGCCACCGCCAGCACCTGAACGCCCGGAACCTTTCGCGATGCCTCCAGATGGATGCGTCCAATGTACCCCGTGCCGGCAATTCCCAGATTGACCATGTGTTATTCAACCTTGTCCACCCCGATCCGTCGATGAGGTGAGTGGCCCCGCGCCTGACTACTGTCCACCGGCCCGTGCAGCCAGCGATGCTCGGCCCCCTATGGGGTCACGAGGCTTAGTCAGTTACCGACGGATCGGGGTCCACCGCTGCTGGTTTGAAATCCAGGCGGTGCTCGTGAATCTTCTCGATGGCGCGGACAATGTCATCCATGTCTTCGCGCTCGGCCAGTAGCTGCCGGTGCTCCAGCCATACGGCTTCTCGACAGGCGCGCTCCGCATTGGGACAGAGAGCCTCGAAGGAGGTATAGTCAATAGTATGCGGGTAGTGGCTGCAGGTGAGCGGGCATCCGCGAGGGTAGAAATCCTGCTGGAGGAACATGGGGTTCTTGTAAAGCGGGTGCGCGTAACCGGCGAGACAAGAGATCCCTTCCGCTCGCAGCGCCGCCAGGAAATCGTCCCGGGAGACTCCGAACTCCTGCTCGCGGAAACAAAAGATGTAGAGGTGATGTGAGTGCCCGGTGACGTATTCGCGGACCTGGAGCGGATAAATTCCCGGCAGCTTGGACAGGCGCTCGTCCAGATAGCGGGCGTTGTCCATCCGCTTGGCGTTTTGGGCTGCGAGCCTTTTCAACTGCTGCAAGAGGATGGCGCCCTGAAACTCCGTCAGGCGGTAGTTCCAGCCGAGCCGGTAATGCTCGTACCAGGGCCTGCCGATTTTCCGCCCGCCCCAGATGTAAGACTCGGAGATTTCCGCCAGGTCTCGATCATTGGTGGTTATTAATCCACCTTCCCCGGCCGTCATGTTCTTGGAAGCCTGAAAGCTGAATATGCCCGCGCGCCCTATCGAGCCCAATCCCTTGCCGTTCCACGATGCTCCGTGTCCGTGAGCCGCGTCTTCGACAACAGGCAAGTTGTGTGGCTCGGCGATTTTCAAAAGAGAGTCCATGTCGGCAGCCTGTCCGGCGAAATGCACGGGCATGATGACTTTAGTTCGCGGGGTGATGGCCTCTTCCACCCGGCGGGGATCGATGTTGAAGGTTTCATAATCGATGTCGGCGAAGATAGGGACCGCATTGACCAGCAGCACCGCACTCGCCGTGGCGATAAACGTATAAGGTGGCACGATGACTTCGTCTCCAGGCCCCACGCCGAGCCCCTTCAGCACCACCTCGATCGCCGCCGTACCGCTGGCACACGCGATGCCGTATCTTGCACCCTGAAATCGCGCGAAAGCTTCCTGAAACTCTGCCACCTTCGAGCGGGGCTCCTCCGCTTCGGATTCCTTCATTCCAACGGCTTCGCCATAGGAATACCGCCACCACTTGCCGCTCCGTACGACTTCGAGCAAGGCCTGCTCCTCGCCTTCGTCAAAGGCCGGCCACGCGGGGAAGGGCTTGGTCCGTTGAGGCGTGCCTCCAAACATTGCCAATCGGCTCATAAGCTCCTCCTGCTCTACAACGACTGAGTTTTGCTCGGGTCGTAGGTCACCGCGGCGACCCATCTTGGCCCCGGCCTGTCACGGGCTACCAAGGGCTTCGCCCTTGACGAGGGAAGAGATGGTGCTTCGCCGCAGGTGGGTCAGTTCGTGAATGTCCACACGGGATAAAGGGCCGAACTGCCGCGCCACGAGCTGGATAATCTGCCTGTCCCTTTCGGATTTCGCTGTTACATGTTTCATGCGGAAGCGGTCGTGAACTCTGGTACGTGTTCGCTCGAAATGCACTGCTTTCGTTCGCGTGTACGTCTAAACTGGCGCACCCGTCCGAGTTCTGGCGAATGCGTCCTGAGCCTCATGCTACTCTAAAAGAGCCAGCCCGTGAAGCGGAAGATACCAGCTATCACAGTTATCGCAGTAGGCAGGGAGGCGGCGATCTCCGTTACTTGCAAGCCTCGCGACGAAGTAACGCTCTCGGGAAAAAGTGCTGACAAGGTGTGGTAGTGGTTGTCTTGGTTCAGTGTGGACTGCGGGAGCTTGCTCCCGCTTTCGGAAAGCGGCGGCAAGCCGCCGCACTCCAAACTCAGACGTCTGAGCGGGTAACCGTGTAGTCATCCGTCACCCGAACGCGGTCGACCTTCATTCCCATCACCGTCTTGTAAAAGGACGTGGCCGCCCGGCGCTGGAACCAGCCCGCCGAGCACCAGAGATAAAGAGACGGTTCCCGCACCAAGCCATGATGAACGGCATTCTTATGAACATAGCTTAAGCGCGCCAAGTAGGATCTCTGAAACGTCAGTTGGGTATCCCAGTATTGAAACCATGCCTGACGGCCCGGCGCCTGATCCCAGCGGTTGACTTCGATCGCTGTGACGGAGTGAAGGTGGCGCGTGAATTCCGCGAGCGAGGCATTTGGAGTGCGGGAGCTTGCTCCCGCTGTGGGTCTCGGGTCCGAAGCCAAACCGACGAAATGATAATGGTTGGGAAACACCGCCCAGGCCTAAAGGTGCCAGGCGTACTTCTCGGCGAGCTCCAGAAGTATTTCGCACAGGTAACGCAGCCGCGCAGCCCCTCGGAACAAAGGTTGTTTGAGATACGTTCCCGCCGTCACCATGTAGGTTCCCGCTTGGTTGACGCGATGGACCGGGCTGTGTGGCCAGTCTCGCATTTTGGAGTGCGGGAGCTTGCTCCCGCTTTTCCGTCTTTCGATTTCCGGAGTGCGGCAGTTTGCTCCCGCTGTCTAATTCAGCAGCTTGCTCCCGCTTTAGAAAGCGGCGGTAAGCCACCGCACTCCAAAGGTCAAACTTTGTGATGCTGCTGCCGTCTGAGCGGGCTTCGGGCGATCGCCAGACTACGGTCGCGAAGTTTTTCCAGAAGCTTGAGTTTTTCGGAAAAGGGAAGGGCTGCAAGCCGCTGGCGCGTAGCGCGCTTGCTCTCCAAAACTTTGCGCATCCAATGGCTCATGCGTTACCTCGAAGGAATTTAACTCCAAACTGCTCCCATTTCTCAAGCAGTCCGTGTCGCGTGAGGATTTGGTCGAGCTTGTCCGCATCAAGGACTCCGCTTTCAACGAATTGCAGGATGCGAGTGAAATCTTTTGCGCGGGCTGTTTTAAGGGCCATGGCGACCAAATGCTCGGCGGTGATCACCCACGTGCGAACTCCTTCCACTTCGGTTTCGACGGCCTGCTGCAACGCTTCCTCGTCGAGAGCGTCACCGGGAGGAAGGAACTGCACCGGCCATCCTTCGATGACAACGTGTTCCTTTTCGGTTTTATAGCCGCGTGAGGTGAGATAGTCGTAGATCGGAGCAACCGTGAGCAGCGAGCTTCCTTGGGTGTTCTTAGGTGCTACAAAAATATCGATATCAAGCGTCGCTGAGGGTTCGAGATAGAAGGTCGCTCCCACCGCACCGCCGATGGCGTATTTACCGATGACTCCCTCCGCTTGCATCCGATTGATGACTTCGAGAGTGGTTTTCATCGCCATCACTGAGAAGCAAGAATCGTCCGAATCGTATTCCTCGCGTCCCAAGGGTCTGAGATTTTGATGAACTCCCAGCGGCCGAATCCCCCATGGTTATTCAATGCCGAGGTCCGCAGATCGCGTGTCGTTGAGACCTTCGCTGTCTTGTCCTTCGCGGCCTCGCCGCTGACTTCCAAGATCAAATTCAGCGCGTTTTCGCGCCCGTGACCGTCGTCCAGGCGAACGATGAAATCGGGAATGTAATTGTGCTCTTCGCCATTGATGGTGTACGGGATGGTGAAGCTGAGGTTCTGATTCTTCGGGCAAGAGATCACTTCGTCCATATCTTCCATCGTCTGCACTCTCGATGACGACCTGCCTCATCCTCAACCTCAGGAACCAACACGACTCGATCTGATTTTACCAGTTCTGAACACGGTCTCCCAGCCTTGGCTCGGGTTGTCAGCTATTTCGGAAGATCGCGGCTGAGAGGTACAGGAACGGGTGTCGCACAACGGGGAGGAGGGCATTCTGCGGAGAAAAACCGCTGCTGTGCCTTTTCAGGCGACAATTTCCTGGTCGCCTGAGGGGCCAAGCGCCAGGGTGTGCGGCGAGGCGAGGATCGCGACCTTCTCCTCCCGGGTGTTATGCTTCCGCCCGTTGTTCGTGTGTCCTCTCCGGTGTAGCTATCTTAACGGCAGGACACTCCATTTTCGGCTGAGCCAAGACACGGCTCGCCTCTCCCCTCAAACCTATTCCTTGTTTGCTGCCTTTCGGGCACCCGACACCTGAAACCCGCCCTTTTCCCCCCTTCCTTTGCCCTCCGACGGCGGTACGCTCTGGCGACAGAGCGCTCTGGGCCGCAGGACGTCCCACCCGTCCCGTTCCAACCTAGCGCGCTACGTGATGAGCGGGGACCGGAGGGGGTTGGGACGGGACCCGTGACGGGTCACGGCCCGCCCTCCGGCGCCCGCAGGGCTTAGGAGGGCCCGCCGCCCGTAGGCGAGGGCGCCCAAAAGCCTCTGAGCACAGTAGGGGGTCTGGGCCGCAGGGCGGCCAAGATGGGTCGCCGCGGCGACCTACAACGCTAACAAAATTCGCGGTATGCTACCCTATCAGTTTCACAAACGAGGAGTCAGCATGAGAACACGGACGCCGCTGATGCTCTTGTTAGCAGGCAGTTCGCTAGCGTGTCTGGTCAGCCCACCTCCCGCCTTCTCTCAAGCCAAGATGATGCCTTGGGACTTCGGCCCTGACGCTGAGCGCGCCCTAAAGTCCAATACCGACGTTCTCGGGGAGGAGGTGCTGGCTCAAGGGGAGCCGTCCTTTGACCGCGTTGCCGGTTACTTTCCTGCCATGAAACGGCCGAGAGCGATTGTCGGGGTGAAAGAGCACCCGGATTTTATCGGTGTTGCGTGGGATGGAGCCTTGGAGCTAGGGACGAAAGCACACACGTATCTGGTCTATTTTCGTCTTGGGGATCCGCCCTCGCCTTACAACATCGAGGGCCCTGTCACCCGTTCTCTGCTCGGAGGCTATTTGCCGGTCGTCCAAACCAAGTGGCAGTTCGAGGGGCTGTTGTACGAAGAAACGGCCCTTGGCTACTCGCAGAAGCTGAGCCCTGATGAGCCGCTCTTGGCTTACGTCAGGCTCAGAGTAACGAATCCGCGTGGGCTCGAGTCAGGGGTTCGTGTAACGGTCCATGGCGCGCCGGCCCTCGGCGGGCCAGTTCAATCCTATTCA
>Ga0315279_10000222_pt1 | contig 123164 bp, 104 predicted proteins | sample YL17G06_20_MG_FD_203694 | JGI IMG/M metagenome (GOLD analysis project Ga0315279, IMG submission 203694) | Sediment microbial communities from Yellowstone Lake, YNP, Wyoming, USA - YL17G06_20 | ecosystem: Environmental > Aquatic > Freshwater > Lake > Sediment | place: USA: Wyoming | collected... | reverse complement strand
GCGAAAAGTGACCGGCTTGAAATCGGAATCGGTGACCGGATTCATCCCGGAATCGTGACCGGCTTCATTTCGGAATGCCGCCCCGGATCGTCCCGGAACCCTGACCGCCTTGCCCCGGAATCCGCATTGCGTGCAGGAAAGTGTATTCCCGTTCTCCAGGGCCGAAGTATCCATAGATTCGATAGTAAGCTACGCCTCGTAAATCTCGAATGTCCTGAACGATGATCTCCGATATTCCACCTTCACCTTCGAGTGGGTCGAAGAACGGCCGTGTCCAAAGGCGGTCAATTACCTTCTGCACGTAAAGGAGAAGGTCGATAACTTCGCTTTTGTGCGCCTCTGGCAAACTGTCATACCAAGCCTGTACTGGACGGCCTTCTTGAGCCGATTGAAAGCCGAAGAACGTCCATCTCCAAGCTTCAACCATACTATACCACAAAATTGGGATACGTCAATAAGGATATAAAAAAAGTCTCGACAACACATCACAATTGATGTATCGTACTTATGTATATGAAAACCAAAGGCCAGCGAGACAACCGTGATTCGATTGAAACGCTGGCCATTTGCATTTTGGGCCTGAGGCAAGGTTTCCGCTGGCGCGTACTGGGCGCGCACGGCTGGGGGTCCGACTCCCCCCATGTACATCAACTTAATACCCTACCAGTAGCTGGTAACTACTGGCAGGGCGCAGCCTCAGGCCGAAGCCGAAAGGACGGGGTTTCTAGGCCCGCCGTAATCTTCGCTTTCGGTACTGAAGAAAGCAAGGGAGAAAATGACGTGCCACAATTGCGAGATCGAATGCCGGAAATTCGGGAAAACTCGCAAGGGCCAGCAAAGGTATCGCTGCTGTCAGTGCCGCAAGACGTGCTCCGGGCCGCGCAACGAGCACTTGGGCGGGACGTATACCGCACCAGAAAAAGTCGAGAGTGTGATTTCACTGCTTGTCGAGGGATGCTCGATTCGTTCGATTCAGCGTGTCACAGGCATTGACCAAAACACAATTATGAAAATTCTCGTTCTCGCTGGGGCCCGCTGTGAGCGGGTGCTGGAGTCCAAGCTTCGCAACGTGCCAGTGTCGGACGTTCAATGCGATGAAATGTGGGGATTCGTCGGCTGTAAGGAGAAGCGCAATTATACCGGAGACCCTGAGCGCGGAGATGCCTATGGCTTTGTCGCAATCGGACGGAACACAAAGCTGGTATTGACTTGGCACCTTGGAAGACGCTCCGCTCGAGATGCGATGGCCTTCACGGAGAAAGTGGACGCAGCTACATCCGGCCAGTTCCAGATCACTACCGATGGGTTCCCACCGTACTTCGACGCGATCCACACTTGCCTCGGGACGAGAGTTGACTTCGCGCAACTCATGAAAATCTATGCTGCAACATCCGAGGACGAACACCGCTACTCGCCAGCCAGAGTGGTAGAGGCTATAGCAAAGCCAGTCTGGGGCCAGCCCGACCCCGAGCGGATTTGCACATCCCATGCCGAGCGCCAGAATCTAACGATGAGGATGCAGATTAGAAGATTGACCCGACTGACGAACGCTTTCTCAAAGAAGCGAGCCAACCTGTGGGCGGCTCTTGCACTGTACTTTGCTTGGTACAATCTCTGCCGGATACACCGGACAATCCATTGCACGCCGGCGATGGAAGCGAAGATCACGGATCACATCTGGAGCATCGGAGAGCTACTAGGAGCAACACAAAATTAAGGCACTACCGAACGGAGACCCTGGAGGCGTTCGAACTTGGTCAGGCTATTCATTGCATACACAGTCTCGAGAGCGTCGCGCCAGCAATAGTTGGATCGACGCTAGCTTTTGCTCTTCTCTCGTCACTTGTCCCGCCCAGGCGGGTCACTCGTCACTGTTCTTCTGGCCCCTGTGCTACCATGCCGGGGTTTTCCGAAAGGAGAATCCCGCATGCACCGAGTTATACATTTCGAGCTGACCGCCCACGACCCCGAAAGGGCGGTGAAGTTCTACGAGGAAGTCTTCGGTTGGAAGACCCAGCGCTGGGGAGGCCCGCAAACGTACTGGCTCATGACGACCGGGCCCGCTGATCAGCCGGGCATCAATGGGGGCATCATGGGCCAGGTGGAAGGTTTCCCCGGGACCGTCAATACCATCGGCGTGCCGTCGGTGGACGACTTTGTGGAGAAAGTTACGCGGGCGGGCGGCATAGTGGTGCGGCCTAAGATGGCCATCCCGGGTGTCGGCTACCAGGCGTATTGCCTCGATACCGAAGGTAACCTGTTTGGCATCCATCAGTCCGACCCCTCGGCCAAGTAGCGCAGAGTCGCTCTCCAAACCCTGCGGCTTTTCTTCAACGAATTAACGGCGGATTTCGGCGTGTCCGTCAGCGGCGGCGGGTGATCTCCGGGCTGGAGGCCTTTACCGGGGCCGGCCCCCACATCGGGGTTTCTGAGATGTGTGCGGGTGGCACGTCCCGCCAGGCCGGGACGCCCACATTGCGCGCGCCGGCAATCTGAATGGCGAGGTCGAGCAGCGTGACGATTGCGAGCGGCAGGCCACGTGCCCCCTCACCCGGTCCGACTCGTCGGACCACCCTCTCCCCAAGGGAGAGGGCTGTAGATCCCAGAACGTCTCCCCTCTCCCTTGGGGAGAGGGGTACGGGGGTGAGGGGTTTCCCTAGCCGTTGCTTCAGCGTCTGGCCCTCCAAAAGTTGCATCCCGATGAAGGGCTGGCCGTCGTGCTCGCCAATCTCGCAAAGGGTGCAGATATCGGGGTAGTCGAGCGCCGAAGCGATGCGGGCCGCGCCCCTCCCCGCCTGCTATAATCGCCTGGGAGAAGGACGCCTGATGAGACCCGTGGTGATCGCCGGCGGCGGGCTGGCGGGAAGCGAAGCTGCGTGGCAACTCGCGGAGCGTGGGATTCCGGTGACGCTCTACGAGATGCGCCCCACGCAGCAGACGCCCGCGCACAAGACCGGCTGGCTGGCGGAGCTGGTTTGCAGCAATTCCCTGAAATCGAACGCCCCGGGCTCAGCCGCGTGGCTGCTGAAAGAGGAGCTGCGGCGCGCCGGGTCTCTACTGCTGCGCATTGCGGGCGCGTGCGCCGTGCCGGGTGGTCAGGCGCTGGCCGTGGATCGCGCGCGCTTCGCAGATGCTGTCACCGCGGCCATCGAACAGCATCCGCTGATCAAGCTGCGGCGGGAAGAGCTGCGCGAGATTCCTACGCCGGAGACGCCCCCTGGGGGCGTTGCGACGAGCCTGGTGCTGATTGCTGCCGGGCCGCTCACTTCCGACGCGCTGGCCGCGCGGCTTCAGTTGCTCTCGGGCGCCGAAAACCTCGCCTTCTACGATTCTATCAGCCCCATCGTGGACGCCGAGACTCTCAACGGGGAGCGCATCTTCCGAGCCTCACGCTACGGCAAGGGTGGGGAAGACTACCTGAACTGCCCGCTGACCGAGCAGGAGTATCGCACCTTCTACGACGCGCTGAGGAGCGCCGAAACCGTCCAGGCGCGCGCATTCGAGGACCTCAATTACTTCGAGGCCTGCTTGCCCATCGAAGAGCTGGCACGCCGTGGCTACGACACCCTGCGCTTCGGCCCGATGAAGCCGGTGGGCTTGGTGGATCCGCGCACGGGCCAGCAGCCTTACGCCATCGTACAACTTCGCCCGGAAGACCTGCGCTTCTCCAGCTACAACCTGGTGGGTTTCCAGAACCATTTGAAATTCCCGGAGCAGCAGCGAATCTTGCGGATGATCCCGGGTCTGGAGAACGCGGAGTTCCTGCGCTTCGGCCAAATCCACCGGAACACGTACCTGAATGCTCCGAAACTCCTGGCCCCGGACCTCAGTTTTCGCGGTACACCGAACGTCTTCGTGGCCGGCCAGCTTTCGGGTGTGGAGGGTTATGTGGAGTGCATCGCGACCGGCCTCGTGGCCGGCCACGCCCTCGCTCGGAGAGCGCGCGGTCCCGCAGGCGCGGGATTCGCGCCCCCGCCGCCCACCACAGCTTTGGGTTCGCTGCTCCATTACATCACCCGCGCCGATCCCAGCAACTATCAACCCACGAACATGGCATTCGATCTGTTGCCGCCGATGGAGGGCCTGCCGAAGGCGGTCGCGCGCGACCGCCGCGCTCGACGTGAACGGCAGTGTATGCGCGCTTTAGCGGATCTCGACAGGTGGTTAAAAAGCCTCCCTGGTCCGTTGTCCGTCGCGCCCAAGGCACTGGCTACGGACGACGGACGACCGACAACGGACAATCTTTATGGATGAACTGATTGAGCGCTACGTCCACTACCTCCAATACGAGCGGAATGCTTCGCCCCACACTATCCGCAATTACCGCAGCGACCTCCAGCAGTTCCGAGACTACCTGACCCGCGACCAGCCCGAAACCTCCGTCGACCTCCGAACGATTGACACGCTGCACATCCGCGGCTTTCTCGCTTTTCTTTTCGAAAAAGAAAAGAAGAAGACGTCAATCGCGCGGAAGCTGGCGGCGGTGCGGGCTTTCTACAAGTTCCTCCGGCGGGAGGGCATCCTGGCTGAAAGTCCCGCCGCCATGGTCGCGACACCCAAGCTGGATAAGACTCTTCCCAGAATCATGACCGAGGAGGAGATGAATACATTCCTCGACTGCGTAGCGGAAGCAGCGAAGGTGGGCGACCCTCGGATGCGCCGTGACCGGGCCATCCTGGAACTGCTCTATGCCTCAGGGTTGCGAGTGAGCGAACTGGTGGGTTTGGACCTGCGCAGCGTGAATTTCGGCGACACCATCGTCCTCGTCCGCGGCAAGGGACGCAAGGAACGGATTGTGCCTTTCGGGTCAAAGGCCAAAGAAGCGCTTGTGGACTATCTCCCGGCGCGCGAGAAAATCTTGCAGGAAAGAAAGAGAGGCGGCCAGGGCGCCTTGTTTTTGAATGCGCGCGGGGAGCGGCTGACTACGCGTTCCGTGGACCGGCTGGTGAAGAAGTATGTGCGAACGTACGTCCCGCAGAGCGGGATGAAGGCTAGCCCCCACTCCCTCCGGCACGCCTTCGCTTCCCACCTGCTCACCGAGGGCGCCGACCTGCGAGCCATCCAGGAAATGCTCGGGCACCGCAGCTTGGCCACCACGCAGAAATATACCCAGGTCTCGATCAAGCAATTGATGGATGTCTACGATAAGACCCATCCGAAGGCGTGAAAACCAGTCGAAAGCTGAAAGTTGAAAGCCAAAGGCGGCGACGTGCTCCGTGGCGACGGTCGCGAGTTCAAGGCCGTTGCCGAAGACAGAAGATAGGTGGGGGATTACACCAGGAAGCGAGACCGGAACGCCGCTTGAACCTCAGCGCTGCGCCGGCGGAGGAACCACACTCCGACCTCCGCTGAAGTCTCGGAGAGCACGTAGAGGAAAGCTTTGGAGGCGCCAACGCTCGCGGCCACTGCCTTCACGCCTAGCCAGACCATCAGCCGCTGTACCGATCGGGCCGGGTCGGCGAGCTCCAGCCGCAGGGGGGAGCGAAGCCCATCGGTCCTGTAACTCATCAGCACCAGCCCGGCATAAAGCAGCCCGCCTGCTACCAGCAGCAGCTTGAGTGTGGCGGCGAATAAGGTGTTCAGTACGGCGACCATGACCGTTCCATCCTTCCTGTGCTTATCCCTCTATAATTTAGATTCACCGCCCAGCCAAAAGGGTTCTTTCCTACCGATCACCTCTTGGCCCCTTGTTTTTTGTTGATGTTAGCGGCGACCTGAAGTGACCTGGATTTCTCCCGGGAAATCAGGGTTCCCGCCAAAGTTCGCCCTCCAGCATCTAAGGAGTGGGCCGGTAGACTGTGCGTGAAAAACTACCCTCTGAGGAAAGGCACGGTTTTCCGCCGCGGCCGAAGGTCCGCCGATCTTAACGGCGCGCGGGTGCCGCAAGCGGCGCATTTTCGATGACCGCTCCTGCGGCTTCAGCCGCTGAGGTTGTTGCAAACCGGGTTATCACACGCACTCGAGGGTCGAGCGGCTGGGGGGGGCATCTGCCTCGCTTGCGGCCATATTTACTCCTTTATTAACTCTCTGCCGACGCGCCATTTGTGTTCCCGTTTAGTCTCGAAAAGAGGTATAATGGCTAGGGAGTGAACAAAAACCCGAACCTCGATGACAGCCAATCTTTACTACTTCCGACCTTTCGCGCTGCCCAGCTTGTTGCGCAAGCTGGCGGCGTCTTATCGGCTCATCCCGGTGGATCGGGATACGCAAAAGGAACCCGCCTGGGAGTTGCCGGCTGTGGTCATTGCCGACCAAGCGCAGAATGATCTGGCGCGCATGGAGCGGCTTGCCCCCAAGGCAGACTCCTGGCGCGTGATCTGCCTGTTGGATGGGAAAGCGCTGCCGCGCTCGAAGTTGCAGCAACGGGTTTTTGCGGTCCTCCCCCGCAACGTGCCCGTGGTGGTTATTGAAAAGGCTGTGCAGCGCGCTATCGAAAACCTTCAAGCCCTGGAGGAAAGCCGGCGGACACATGAAGAGCTGCACCACGCCGTCTCGGAGTTGAAGACGCTCAATAAGATCGGCGTCGCGCTTTCGACCGAGCGGAATACCGATGCCCTGCTCGAATTGATTCTGACCAAGAGCCGCGAGATTACCAGTAGTGACGCCGGCTCGTTGTACCTCGTCGAGGAAGAGTTGGACGGCGCCAAGCACCTGGTGTTCAAGCTCACACAAAGCGACAGCCACTCCGTCCCCTTCAGCCAATTCACCTTGCCCATCGACACGCACAGCATCGCCGGCTATGCCGCCGCCACCGGACAGCCCCTCAACATCAAGGACGCTTACCGCATTCGCAGGTTGCCTATCCGCCATAATCGCGACTTCGACGAGAAATTCCACTACCGCACCAAGTCCATGCTGGTCCTCCCCATGAAGAACCAGAAGGATGAGGTGATCGGCGTGCTGCAACTCATCAACGCCAAAAAGCACGCCGAGGTGAAGCTGACGTCTCGCCAGGTCGTCCACGCAGAAGTCATCCCGTTTTCGCAACGCAGCCAGGAACTGGCCGCCTCGCTGGCCTCGCAGGCGGCGGTGGCGCTGGAAAATAACCTGCTGTACCGCGACATCGAGAGGCTGTTCGAAGGGTTTGTCAAGGCGTCCGTAACCGCTATTGAGTCTCGCGATCCGACCACCTTCGGCCATTCGGAGCGCGTGGCGAAGTTGACCGTCGGTTTGGCTGAGGCGGTGGACCGCTGCGACGCCGGGCCCTACAGGGATGTTCACTTCACGCCCAAGGACATCCGGGAAATCCGTTACGCCTCCATCCTGCACGACTTCGGCAAGGTTGGGGTGCGGGAAGAAGTGCTGGTCAAGGCCAAAAAGCTTTATCCCTCGCAGCTCGAGCTTGTCAGGAAGCGGTATCTCTACATCCGCAAGGCGGTCGAGCTCGAGGCCTATCGGAAAAAGCTCGACTTCGTCCTGCGCAATGGCAATCAGAGCTTCGAGGAATTTTTCGCCCAAATTGACGCGGAGCACCACGGCCAGTTTCAAACGCTGGACGGCTTCCTGCAACTCATCCTGCAGGCCAACGAACCCACCGTCCTTCCGGAAAAGACCTCGGAGAAGCTGGGCGAAATCGCGGGCTGGAGCTTCGAGGATCCGACGGGACCGGCCGAAGCGCTCCTCGCTCCCGAGGAGTTGCGGTTGCTCTCCATCCCCAAGGGGAGCCTGGATGACGGCGAGCGCATGCAAATCGAATCGCACGTCATCCACAGCTTCCGGTTCCTGAGCCAGATTCCGTGGACCAAGGAGTTGAAGAACGTTCCCGAAATCGCTCGCGCCCACCACGAGAAACTCGACGGCAGCGGCTATCCGTACCGTATGAAGGCGGAGGACATTCCGTTCCAGTCCAAGATGATGACCATCTCGGATATCTACGACGCGCTGACGGCGCGCGACCGCCCCTACAAACGCGCGGTGCCCATGGAGCGCGCCCTGAACATCATCGGGGATGAAGTGAAGTCGCAACTCCTCGACCCCGTGCTGTTCAAATTGTTCCTCGACGCCAAGATCTACCAGATGACCGCCGGAGAATAACGGCGGTCCTCTTACCGCCGCCACTGGGCCTTGGACTTTCACCTTTCGACCTTCGACTGCCTTGATTGACCCCGCGCAACCCTTCCGTTAGAATTGGCATGCAGATCTGGTGTAGGCACCGATGAAGCGGCCGCAGGTTAATCTCCGTTTTCGCACACGGCTGGCGCTGGTCATGTTCCTGACCATGGGGTGCATCAGCGCGGTCCTGATGGTGACCTACGTCAGCCACAACCGGCGCGTGAAGGCTTACGTGGCGGGCCAGACGTCGGATCTACTGCAAATCATCCAACTCGCTCAGACGCAAATCCCGCCGGCGAGCGACCGCACTCAGGCGCTCCAGGCGTACCTGAAAGCGCTGAAGGAGGCGGGCGTTTCCAACATCAACATCGCCTCGCCCTCCGGGCAGGTCGTTGCCAGCACGAATCCGGGGCAAGTGGGAAAGAAAATCAAACTCAAGAAACGCCATGCGGCCATCAAGGAAGACCCCATCAAGATTTCCGCCGAACTGCACGACGTTGACGTTGACCCCAGCGTCGAGCAGAAGCCCTACGTGATTGAATTCCCCATCGTGCAGGGCGACAAGGTGCTGGGTTACGCGCAGATCCGCGGCGAGATGGATGCGGTAGGCGAACTCCTGCGACGGATCTACTTGCAGAGGCTCGCCTGGATTCTCGTCACCATGCTGGCGGGCATCTTCGCCGCCGTTTACTTGGCCTTCCTCTTTACCAAGCCTGTGGACATGCTGGTGGACGGCGCCCAGCAGGTGGCCCGGGGGAACCTCTACGTCTCGCTGCCGACCAAGGGGACGGACGAGATGGGTCGGCTGGCGGAAACTTTTAACCAGATGGTCGAGCGCCTGCGTGAGAACCGCGAACTCCAGGAGCGCCTGAACCAGGCCGAGAAGCTCTCGCTGCTCGGCCGGTTTGCCGCGACCGTGGCGCACGAAGTGCGCAACTCGCTCAATTTCATCAATCTCAGCATTGATCAGATCCGCGCCAAGCACTCGAGTGGCGACGAGCGTTCGGTACGCGGCCTGCAGCGCAACCTGGACAACATCAAGGACGAGATCAGCCGTCTGAACCGCTTGGTCAACGATTTCCTGGCGGCGGGTCGCCAGATGCCCCCCGCGATGGCGCCCTGTGACCTGAAAGCCACCCTTGGGGAAGCGGTGGCCCTGGTGGAAAAACAAGCTCACCGCCAGCATATAGCGATTACCACGGAGCTGCCCGCAGACCTGCCCGTCTTCCGGCTGGATGCGGCGCAGATGAAGACCTGCTTTCTGAACATCCTCACCAACGCTATCCAGGCCCTGCCCCTGGGTGGCCAGGTGCAGGTCACGGCGAGCGGTGCCCAGGAAGCGGGCAACGCGGGGTGCCTGCAACTGCGCTTTGCCGACACGGGCCCGGGCATTCCCAGCGAAGACCGCGAAAGGGTGTTTGCTCCCTTTTACTCGACGAAGGCTACGGGCTTCGGCCTGGGCCTGGCCATCACTAAGAAGATCGTGGAAGACCACGGTGGGCGTGTCTATGTCGCGGACGGAGACAAGCCTGGCACCGTGATTGTGCTCGAACTGCCGCTTCCGCGCCCCTCGACCCCTCGGCCTGCCGTCATCGCCGCATCTCCGGTCGCGTGAGGACGTCCTTCCATGCTTGGCGGAAACATCCTGGTAGTGGACGACGAAGAGCGACAACGGGAAATCTACCGCGACATCCTGGTTGACGAGGGGTACGCCGCCGAAACCGCGCCCAGCGGGGAAGCCGCCCTGCGGCTGCTCGCCCAAGACCGCTTCGATCTGGTCATCACCGACCTGAACCTCATGGGGATGACTGGCATTCAATTATTGAGTGAGATCGTCGCCGAAGACCCGACTGTGGCCGTTATCCTCATCACGGGCTACCCCTCGATCCAGTCGGCCGTGGAAGCCACCCGCAAAGGCGTCTACCAGTATCTCGAAAAGCCCGTGGACCGTGACAAGCTGCTGGAAGTAGTCGGGGAAGTCTTTGCGCGTCTGGCGACGCTGAAGCAGACCATTATTGGCGACTCTCCCGCGACCAAAGCAATGATGCGCATGATCCTGAAAGTCGCTCCTACGGCCCACACGGTTTTGATCCTGGGGGAAAGCGGCACGGGCAAAGAGCTTGTCGCGCGCGAGATCCACCACTACAGCCCCCGGTCCGGCCGGCCCTTCCTGGCGGTCAACTGCGCCGCGCTCACGGAGACCCTGCTGGAGAGCGAGCTGTTCGGGCACGAGAAGGGCGCTTTCACCGACGCGCACCAGCAGAAGAAAGGTCTGTTTGAAAGAGCCCACCAATCCACCTTGTTCTTGGATGAGATCGGCGACACGAGCTTGGCCATGCAGGCCAAGATCCTGCGCGTGCTTCAGGAACACGAGTTCTTCCGCGTGGGCGGGACCGAACACGTCAAGACGGACGTGCGGGTGATCGCCGCCACGAACCGGAACCTGGAGGAACGCGTGAAGGAGGGTAAGTTTCGCGAAGACCTCTATTACCGCTTGAATGTCATCCCCATCCTCTGTCCCCCCCTGCGCGACCGCGGCGAGGATATGGAAATCCTGGCCCACCATTTCCTGTCGAAAGCGATGCTGATGTCGGGCCGAAGACTGGAGGGGATTTCCCCCGAGGCTGTGCAGGCCCTGCGCAGGTACTCCTGGCCAGGGAACATCCGCCAACTGGAATGGGCGATGGAGCGCGCGGTGGTGCTGGGGGAGACCGAGCGCGTGGAGCTGTGCGACCTTCCTCCGGAAATCCTCCAGCCTGCCCTGGTGCCCGCCGCAGCCTCAGCCGTCGCACCTTCCGCTGGCGCCCTTCACCCTGTCATCCCTGAGGATTCCTGGGAGGAGCACGAAAAGGCCAAAATGCTGGAGGCGCTTCGGTGCGCCAACTGGAACATTACCCGTGCGGCGCAACTGCTGGGCATGACATTCCGCACACTTCAGTACCGCCTGGAAAAGTTCGGGATCAAGAAGCCCTGAAATCACGTTGAGCCGCGCAGTGGCCTGGGCAACGGCCTCGCCGCCCGTAGGCCGCGGTGGCCGAAGTGCCCGCTAACGCCTACGAGGCTGTGGGCCGCAGGGTGGGCGGGAGAAGGCCAAGAGGGAGACGGACGGCTCGCCAAGCCACGGCTCACGCGCTGCGGAGGAATTGGCCGAAAAGCACAAAACGTCTCTCGCCAAGGCGCAAAGGCCGCCAAGCAAACAAAGCAGTTCATCTTGGCGAGTGTTGGCGCCTTTGCGTGAGGCTCTCAGGCGACAGAGCCCGCCGGAGGGCCGGCCGATTTTGTGAAGCATATGACGCTGGCGCGTGGTATAAACCGCGGTTGCGCCCACTCCTGCGCAAGTGCTCAGGTCTTTTGGTTTCGCTAGGATTTGCTTTTCCCCTCATCCTTCCCGCCTGTCCTGCCGAAATAAGAATTAGTTAATGAAGGGCAACGCGCATGGCGCAACGGCCCAGCACACCTAAAGTCGCTGCTGCCTGGGAAGGTTGCCTGGTCGGATAACGGTGTTCCCATGCGGGTCTTGTTGGTCGAAGACGATCAGCCCGTGGCCAGTTTCATCCGGAAGGGACTGGAAGCGGAACACTACGCCCTGGACTTGGCCCGGGACGGTGCCGAAGCCGAGTCCTTGGTCGAAGGGTTTGACTACGACCTCGTCATCCTCGATCTGGTTCTGCCGAGCATTGATGGTTTCGAAGTCTTAAAGCATATCCGCGCGCGGAAACCGTTGCTCCCCGTGGTGGTGCTGACGGCCCGCAGCCGCGTGGAAGAGCGCGTGAAGGGCCTGGACCTGGGGGCCGACGACTACGTGACCAAGCCGTTTTCGTTTCGTGAGCTCGCGGCCCGCATCCGCGCGCTGCTGCGACGGAGCAGCCGACCCGCAGAGATGGTCCTGCGGGTCGGAGACCTGGAAATGAATCGTGCGGAAAGAAGCGTGAAGCGGGCGGGACGCCCACTCAATCTGACGCCGAAGGAATTTGCCCTCTTGGAGTACCTGATGCGGAATGCTGGCTGGTGCGTGACACGCGCCATGATTATCGAGCACGTCTGGAACCTCTCCTTCGACACCATGACCAACGTCGTGGATGTCTATATCAACTACCTGCGCAAGAAGGTGGACGACGGATTCGAGCGGAAACTGATCCGTACCACTCGTGGCGTGGGCTATCGGATAGGTGAGGAGGAGTAAAACCGATGCCCCGAGGTGACTTGCGCCGGAAGAACTTGGCCAAGACCGGCGCCTCTGGCCCGGACGCCGGCACGGAAACGGAACCTCGCGGATGCCCGAGTGGTCGCAACATGAGATCCGCGCCTGGCGACGAACCTGCGGGACGAATACACACCGCGTGCACTGAGTGTTTGGGAACTCTCGCTCACCAGTTGAGCCAGCCCCTGACGGCTCTTAGGGGTTCGATGGAATTGGCTCTGCTGGCCGAGCGGAGCGCGGCAGGATATCGCGCCGCCCTTAACCAGGCGCTCGACCTGACTGGCCACTTCGCTTACTTGATCGCGTCGCTCCGCGAGCTGGCCGAGGCCGCGGCTCCGGGTGGCGTCCCGCAGCGCGTGCTGCTCGGCGCGGTGGTTGGCGAGGCCGTGGAAGAATTGCGCGGCCTGGCAGCATCCCGAAGAGTGGAGACGGTCCTCGCGGTCAGCGAGGAGTTGCCCGTGTGGGTCCCCCTGGAACGGCTGCGCGACGCCGTCCTCCGGTTGCTTCAGCACGTCATCCAGGGCAGTCCAGAGAAAGGAGTAATCCAGATCAGCCTGTCCAAGTCTAACGGCCGCGCCTGCCTGGCCATAATGCTCCCCGGGCAGGGTGCTCGGCGCGGCAACCGCGAGACCGGGCGCAGCGCCTCCAGCCTCGGACGCCGATTCTCGGAGGCTGCCGAGGAGGGCAATCTGGAATGGGCGATTGCCCAGACGCTTGTCGAGGCGATGCGCGGCACATTGCAGGTGGATAGCGGAGCGCCTCAGGGAGTTCGTCATTGCCTCTGCCTGCCCCTGGCTGAGGAGGGAACCGCGTGAGGAGTAGCCGTGCGTGAAGCTGAATTTCTGAGCCCAGCGGATTCCGGCCGGCAGCAGGTGCCCAGCCACATTAGAAAAAGTTAATTCTTGTTTAATGTTTGTCTAATGGAACCCTGATAAAAAAGGAATAGATCTGGGGGCATTGCTCTGCGAGGTTCTCGACGCCCCCGGGTTGCGGTCATTGTTTGGTGTCGGCGCGAACTACCAGAGCCGTGATGCATTAGTTAACAACAAGGAATTGCGACGCCGCCTTGTGGAGATCGCGAAAGGAGCACGATGAGGATACAAGCCTTTGACCATATCGACCCCGCAGACCTCGAGCGTCGCCAATGGCACCTGTGGGCTTTGGCGCTGACGGTGATCGTGATCCTGGTCATCGGAATGGGCCTGCTCATGTACCCGGCGGTCTTCGCCAACCCGGTTGTGCTCAGTGGGGCCACCTTGCGGCAGATCTTCTTTGGCTTCTGCACGCTTTCCACGCTGTTGCTGGGCTACTTGGTTGACCGGCAAATCGTGATCAGCAATCTTCGGAAGCGACTAGAGGAGGAACAGAAGCGAGTCATGGACATTCGCCATGAGGCCAGCGTGGATTTACTCGGAACTCTGCCCGGCCTGGACCATTTTCGGGATCGCCTGGCGATGGAATTCCGCCGCGCCTCCCACACCCGGCAGCCTCTTTCACTCCTGGCTATCAATTTGAAGCCTTCTCGCCAGCTTGCGGACACCGCCGAGGTGCAGACGGCCTTCGGCGATGCCGTCAAGGCGTTGACGCGCAAGCTCCGGGGTGGAGACTCCATCTACCTTTTCGCGCCAGGGGTGTTTGGCGTCGTCCTCCCCGGGGCGGATCTTTACAATGCGTATCAGGTCGTCGATCGGCTTGCTGACGGCCTGCAAGACGCTTCGGGCGCTTGTACCCGCTTCGCGTTTGATGTGCAGGTGTTCAACTATCCCGAGCACGCTGCTACCGCCCGGGAGTTGGAGGAAGCGATCAATGCCTTCCTCCCATCGCGTCGTGCAGGATCGCCTCAGATTGAGACGATGACTGCCTCCCCGAGAACTCCATAACGGGAGGAAACCACAACTACCCTTGGCGAAGTCCTGAACGGGGAAGAGAAGATATAAGCCACCGGACTTTTGCCCACGAAACAAGAAGGGTCCCGTGAGCTTTCGAGTGGCAAGCTCGCGGTCATGCGGACTCCGCCAAGAAGAGCGTCGTTGCTGAGGGGAGAGGTGAACGGAGCAGAAAGGTCCATGCTTGTCGGGTTTTCTTCACCCTCCGGACCAGGCACCGCTGTCGCACGGGTTTGTACCATGGCACATCCGCCTGTGCTCTCCAAGAAGCTCCCGGGTCTTGCCGTCGCACCCAACGCGATCAACCGGCGCATGCCGGCGCGCAGGCTGGTGCCCCGAACGGCGCCCCGCCTGCCATCGCCTTCCGTGCCGGCAGCGGGCTTCGACGAGGCCCCGGGGTGCCCGGAGGCGCAGATCGTCCAGCTACTGCCGCTTGTCCACCGCATGGCGCGTGCCATTGGCTGGTTTCTGCCCGCGCATGCCGGCGTAGATTTGGATGACCTGGTGGGGTCGGGAGCCCTGGGATTGATCCACGCCGTCCGCAGGTTCGATGCCCGAAAATGCACCAAGGTCGAGCATTATGCCAGTATCCGGATTCGGGGAGCCATTCTTGACAGTCTGCGCGGATGGGATACAGCGTCGCGTTCGATCCGGAAAATGGGGAAGAAAGTGGAGCAAGCCTGTCGAGAACTGGAGGCCAAGCTGGGCCGCTCTGTTCAGGAATCGGATGTGGCGGGTGCACTGGGAATCAGCCCAGCCGGGTGGCGCAGGTTGGTTCGAAACTTTCAGGCGGCCGGGATTGACTGGCGACCATGGGGGCGTTCGGCCGATGGGGTAAAGGGCGATCCCAGGGAAGCGAGGGAAGTCGCCGGGGACGGCCAGAGTCCGTTCGACACTTGTTACTGCCACGAACAGTCAGCCATCTTGCAAAGGGCGTTAGGCACTCTTCCCGAACGCGAGCGACAGATTCTCTCCCTGTACTATCGCGACGAGCTGACCCAAAAGGAAATCGCCGCGCGCTTCGGCATCTGCGAAGCTCGAGTCTCCCAGCTCCATGGTGCGACGCTGACCCGCCTGCGAACGACCTTGCTGAATATGGTGAGTTCTCCGAGGCACCTTCTCTAGCCCCGTTTGTCTCATGGTTCAACCCCGATCCCGAAGTTGACCTTTGCCCCGCGTTTTTGACCCCAGGGTCTTGAAGCTCATCCCCAATAGTTTCGGCCGACGTTGTGCGAACGAACCCAACCCCGCTCTGCGGGATTCGATCCCGCAGAGCGGGACAGGCCGAATTCCTGATTTCAAAGGAGCAAGCGTTCGTCAAAACCCCGCAGCTTCGGGATCGGGGTGCAAGGCACAGTGCTGCCTTGCCGGCTGGGCGCGGAGGTCTGACCTTGAACTAGCTTCGCTTGCTGATTGGCTTTGCGGACGCCTGCGGAGCGCTTTCCCCTGCCTGCATCGGTAAGAAAGCGCCACCAGGCGGAAGGCGAACCGTGGATCGCCAAACCCGGAACCGAGCTCGCGGAGCGGGGATCGTTCACTCAGGCCCCGGCGGCCTTTTCGAAGCTGGAGATGGCCTTGGCCTCGTCGTCGTGCACGTCGAAGACAGTATAAAGCTTAGTAATCTGCAAGAGGTCGTGCACCTTTTTGGTAAGACTCAAGAGCTTCAACTGCCCGCCCTGATTTGAAACCGCCGTGTAGGCGCTGACCAGTTCTCCAATCCCCGAACTGTCGATGTAAGTGACGTCCGCAAGGTTCAGCAACACCTTCTTGTTGCCCTTGCTCACTTGGTCGCGGATCAGCTCGCGCAACTGGCTACAACCCTCCCCAAGGGTAATCCTTCCGCTAACGTCGACGACCGTCACCGAATCAACCTGACGAACTGTGGCTTTCATGCTCACCGTCCGTTCCTCCTTCTTTGGGCTGGGCTCCGGAACTCAAGCGCTTCAGCAGGGTGACCTCGGTCCCAGAACCTGCAATGTGTTCCACTCGGAATTCGTCCATGAAAGTCCGGATCAAGAAGATCCCCCGGCCCGAAACTTTCAGCAGGTTTTCGTCCGCCAGAGGATTGGCCAGGCCGCTTGGGTCGAAGCCGTTGCCCTGGTCCCGGATGCGAATCTCGAGCCGGTCACGAAAGATTTCGAACCGCAACCACACGCTCTTGGTCGCGTCGTTCTTGTTGCCGTGCCAGATGGCGTTGATCATCGATTCGTGCACGGCCATTTCAATCTTGTGTTGGTCTCCCTCGTCGAACCCGGCGGTGCTGGCCACCCGCTGGGTGATGACTTCGGCCACCTCCACGTTCTTGAGGTCGCTTTCGAGGGTAACTTCCACAACACTGGCATCAACAGTCATAGTCCGGGCGCTGAGCAGCTTGCTCCATTCCAAAAATTACCCTAGGGGTGGCCGAAAGTCAACGCGGCCGTGGGGCCACCGAACCCTTGCTTCATATTTCGATCACCATATCTTCCAGACGCGTCGGATAGCGGTTCAGGATTTCGCCCCGGTCCTTCCTCACCACCACGGTATCGGAGTGGCGAAAGCCGCCAAAATCGGGGTCATAGACGCCCGGCTCGCAACTGAAGGTCATCCCCTCGCGCAGCACCGTCTTGTCGCCCTCGCCGATCCAGGGTGGTTCGTGCCCTTCGAGACCGATGCCATGCCCCGTCCGGTGGCGCAGGAATTTCTCAAAACCGGCCTTACGAATCTGCTCGAGAGCTTGAAGATCCACGTCCTCGGCCACCGCACCCTCTTTCATGGCCTGCACTCCCGCATCGTGCGCGGCCAGCATGGCATCGAACAGCCGCCGGGCATAGTCCGTGGGTCGGCCCACCGAAAAGGATCGCTCGCATTCTACGTTGTACCCGCCCACTTGCGCTCCATAACTCAAAATCAGCGCATCGCCCTTTTCCAGGCGGCCCCTGCTCGGCACCGCGTGCGGGAACGCGGAGCGCTTGCCGAACGGCACGAGCCCCCCGAAAGGCGGGGAAATGGAGACACCCACCACGTCCCGGAGTTCGCGGGACATTTTGTCGGCCAAGGCGTCGGCGGTCGCCTTCAAGATCTGGTCCTCGGCTACGTGTCCGTTTTGGGCGATAAAGGCGCGGCCGGCCTCGACCGAGAAATCCGCAAAGTGCATCGCGCGCCGCATGATGGCTAGCTCGTCTCCATCCTTGGTCCAGCGGAGCCGTTCGATCAGGTCGCCCGCGTTCACCAGCTTGGCATGTGGTGCTCCGAGCTTCATCTCCTTCAGACGGCTAGGCGTGGGCTCCTCGATCCCGATTCTCTCGCGCCGAAGTTGCCGCCGGGCCACCTGCTCAAGAATCCATCGAATACGGTTGACCGGTCCGGGATAGTCGAAGTACGCCTCGTAATCTTTCACCCACCAGAACTTCACCTGGTCCACTTCCAGTTCCGGAATGAACAGCACCGGGCCGCCCGCTTTGGGGATCAAGGCCGCCAGAGGGCGTTCGGTGGAAAGATGAAAATACCCGGTCGTGTAGATGATGTTCTGGGCGTTCAGCAGCAGGAGGGCGTCGAGGCTGCGCTTTGCCATCTCCGCCTGCACCTGCTGGATCTTCTTCTTGTACCACTCCGGTTGCAGCCGGTCGTGCCCTTCGGGGTCGGAAACCGTCGCCGAAAGACTTAACAGCCGCGCACGTCCCAGCGCGCGCGCCGACCAAGCCAGGCTGAGGAGGGTCGAGCTGCCGAGTGCGCGCAAGAATCTCCTCCGGCCCCCGAAAACTCGCACTCTGGTTTTCTCCCGGCGCCGTTCCAACTATTTTCAGTTACTTGCCTTGAGCCACGTGGTCGCGCCCAGGACAGTCCCAACAATTTCCGGCCACCTGGCTTGGGTGCTGTCGCGCGAGGGTTGAAACGGCCCCAGGCGACGGCAAAACGGGCTAATTCATAGCCTCAACAAGTTGGAACGGCACTGGCAGTAGCCGCGACTTGGCCCTTCTTGAAAACTTCCCGGCTTGATCTTGGTCAAGCGCGGGGGGCTGAAAAGGCTAGAGGATACTCGAATGCACTTATCCCGGTCAACAAGACTCTACGCTTTTTCCGCGACGGCGCTCGGAAAGAGTGGCCCTTAGCGGACCCGCTCTCAACCGGGAGAGCTCACAATCCCCCACTTGGCCCATCCGCAAAATTTCTTTCATCTTGAGCCGCCAAGCGCCTGGGGGATATCGACGCATGATAGGAATGTCAGGAGGGCAGAGAACCCAAAGCTTTCAGCACTTTTGCGTAGCAATCGTTGGTTCGCTGGTCGAAACAGACGAAGACGACCTTTTCGAGGGAGGGGTTTTTCTCCAAGTAGGCTCCCACTTCGTGGACCGCGATGCGCGTTGCCCGCTCCAGCGGAAAACCGTACGCGCCGGTGCTGATGGCTGGGAAAGCGATGCTGCGGAGGCCGTGGCGGACCGCCAGCGCGAGCGACTTGCGGTAGCAACTGGCCAGCAATTCGTCTTCGCCATGTTTTCCGCCGTGCCAAATTGGCCCCACGGTGTGGATGACCCATTTCGCCGGGAGGTTATGACCCTGCGTGACCTTGGCTTCGCCCGTCGGACATTCCCCGAGCGTCCGGCATTCTTCCAGCAGCTTGGGTCCCGCGGCGCGATGAATCGCTCCGTCCACGCCGCCCCCGCCCAGCAGCGTCGTGTTCGCGGCATTAACAATCGCGTCCACCTTCTGCTTGGTGATGTCGCCAAGCATCAGTGATATCCGGTCGGCAATCATAGTGGCCTCTCGGTATTGGTATGCCCGCGATGGGGAGTCACGCCGGGAGCTTTCCGACCCGTGGGCTTCTTGTATTTCAAAAACCCACGGCAAATTCGGAGACTGAATTTTGCCGTGGCTACCACTGCTCGGGCCCTAGGTGTACGCCGTGCGCTCCTACGCGGCCTTCTTCCGCAGGGGGAGGCGAATCAGCGTGTAGGCGATAATCGCGAAGGCGAGGAGCGAGAGCCACCCGCCCCAGGCGGCCAGGAACGGCAACTCGTCGCGGCCGGTAAGGACGTGGGTCAGGGACGACACGCCGGTCAGGAACAGGGCGGCGAGCAGAATCCCGGTAATGGCCTCACCGGCAATGAAGCCGGAAGCCAGAAGCGTTCCTCGCTCGTCAAACTTGACCTTTTCTTCCGGGGAGAGCTGCTGGTGGCTGGCCCAGCGGTCGGCGAGCCATTTCATCGCCCCACCCACAAAAATCGCCGAGGAGGTCTCAAGGGGCAGATACATGCCGACGGCGATGAGCATCGGCGACGGCGCGCCGATCATCACCAGGGACACGCCGAACAGCAGGCCAATCAAGATCAGCCCCCAGGACATCTGCCCGCCCACGATTCCCTGGGCAAGCTGGGCCATCAGCCCGGCCTGGGGCGCGGGGAGTTTGAGCCCGCCAATGCCGCCGCTCGCGAGATTTGCTTCGTGCAGGGCGATGATCGGCAGAATCAGAAAGAAGGAGACGGCCGTGACGCTCAGCAATTCAACCAACTCCATCTTCCAGGGAGTCCCGCCCAAAAGATACCCCGCTTTCAAGTCTTGAATCAGGCTTCCTGAAACGCAGCAGGCACAACAAACTACCGAAGCGACGCCCAGCACCGCCGCCACGCCGCCCAGTCCCCTAACGCCGATGGCGACCATTACCAGCGCCGCAATGACCAGCGCGGCGAGCGTCAGCCCGGAGACGGGCTGGTTCGAGGAACCCACCAGACCCACCAAGTAGCCACCGACCGCCGCCAGGAAGAAGCCGCTCAGCGTCATCACGAGGCTCGCCAAAATTGCTGCTCCCCAGTTCTGCGCGAAATGATAGTAAATGACCGTGATGGGGATGACTAGGGCGACGACAGCGAGGATGATCCATTTGATCGGGATGTCGATGTCCAGTCGCGTCCGCACGGCCCCGCCCGCCGCCGTGACCGAAGAAGCCTGGAAGGCCCCGCGGATGGAGCGCAGGATGGGGTCACGCATGCTGTACAGCGTGTAAACCGCTCCGACCAGCATGGCGCCCACCGCGATCGGCCGCACGACGTTGTACCAGACTGTGTAGCTGAGCAGGTCCCAAGGAGCTGTACCGCCAACCGTTCCGCCGAGACGGTGCGGCAAATCGGGGTCGATAAAAAGCACCAGGGGAATCAGCACCAACCAAGCAATGACTCCGCCGGAAAAGTTGATGGCCGCGAGGCGCGGCCCGATAATGTAGCCAATCCCGATAAGAGCCGGCGAAACGGAGGGCGTGGTGTAGGCGATCCCTCCCGTATACGCCACGTTGCCGATGGGCTCCTTTCGATAGCCGAAATATCCGATGAGCGACTTGGGAAATTGCACGAAAAAGCTGACAGAATCCCTGAAACACTGGAAGCCCTTGTCGTCCTTGAGCACCTGGAGGAGCGCGCCGAGACCCAGGGCGCCGAAAACGTATTTTGGCGCATCGGTCGCGCCCGCCTGCCCCGCTTTGACAACTTCGGCGCTAGCCGTGCTTTCAGGAAAGGGCAGGTCGGATTCCACGCAGAGCGGCCGCCGCAAAATGATGATGAAGAAAACCCCCAGCAGGCCGCCGGCCAGCAGGATGATCGTCCCCACCCAAAAATGACTTCGGAGGTCCGTCCACAGCCGGTGCCCGCCGACGTTCACCATCAGGAAGGCGGGAAGGGTGAAGATGGCGCCGGCCACCAGCGCTTCGCCCACCGAGGCTGCAGTGCGCGTCAGGTTCTGTTCGAGGACTCCGCCGCGGAAAAACGGCAGGCGGAAAAGTGCGATGGCGATCACCGCCGCGGGAATCGTGGCCGCAACGGTCTGGCCCGCCTTCATGCCCAGGTAGGCATTCGCGGCCCCGAAAATCGCCGCCAGGAGGATGCCGACCACAACGGCCTTGAGAGTAAATTCGGGCTCGGAGGAGTCGGGGGGGACATAGGGTTTGAATTCAGGCAAAGGTGCCTCCGGAAAGGGTGCAGAATGCCGGACTATAGCATGAGGCCGATGATATTTGTAGGCGCGGATGAGACAGAGGATGTCACGCAGGAAAGTTCACGTGCAATCGCCTACTGATGGGGCGACGGTGCTAGGCACTCGGCCGAAAAAGGCGGAAGCGACCGCCGGAGATTCAACCGGGTCACTACGAATAGAAAACCCGACCAGCCTGCGATGCTGGTCGCAACCACAATCTCTTCGATGCGATGGTGCGATAACACAGAACGCAGCACTACGATGGCCGCGAAGATAAGGATTAAGACAGAAAGGCCAAACGCCAGCCTCGCAAAAATGGGCGGGAAACGACGCCCCTTTGGCAGAGCCACGAACCCCAGCCGCCTGTCGATCCAAAGTCCAACGAGGTACCAGAGAAGAACAACTGCCGGAGCTGAAACTAGGAACAGCCAGGCATCGGAACTCCGGTGCAACAGAGAGTCCTGTAAGATCGATCCTACAAGGGCAGCGGGGAGGTTCAAGGGCAGGGCGATTAGCAGTGCTCGCGGCTCGTGACAGGGAGCTGGAAAGGGAGCAGTACCCGGCCCTTCTTGGGCAAAAACTGGAAAATCGAGAGAGCTCCAAAGATAGCTGCAAGGTTGCTGGTGCACCCGCTCCCAAGAAGCAATGAGGCAAAGCACTCCGAACAGAGCAAGTTGCACAGGCGGGAGCAAGCGTCGAAACCCTATGCGACGCATCATGTCAGTTTCCCCGCATGGCCAGCCGTCCAGAAAACGTCCTTTTGTGGCCTTCGACTTTCAACTTTCGACTTTTCGACCTGTGTCCTTTGCTCTACTGCCCCAGTAACTCCAGGTACCGCCCCACCGCCTCAATCCCTCGATAAAAGTTCGGCAGGTGGAACTTCTCGTTCGGGGCATGGAGGTTATCGTCGGGCAAGCCGAAGCCCATCATAACGCTGGGAATTCTTAGGCTCTTCTGGAAGACGCCGACGATGGGAATGGATCCCCCGGAGCGAATGTAAACCGTCTTCTTCCTGAAGACCTGTTCCATGGCCTCGGCGGCTGCGGCGATCCACCGGCTTTCCGTGCTCACCATCGACGCAGGCGCTTGACTGATTACCCTCACCGCAGTCTTGATCCCCTTGGGGGTGCTCTTTTTCACGTGGGCCGTATATTGCCGGATGACCTCTTTGGGGTCCATTTCCGGGACTAGGCGCATGCTGATTTTGGCCGTAGCCACGCCGGGGATCACCGTCTTGGCGCCCTCGCCCGTGAAGCCGCCGCGGAGGCCATGGACTTCCAGCGTCGGCCGCGCCCAGAGGCGTTCGAGCACCGAGAAGCCCTTCTCGCCGATGAGGGCGGTGGCGCCGACTTCCTTCTGCAAGAACTCCTTTTCCTTGAAAGGCAGCCGCTTCCAGGCTTCCAGTTCCTTGGCGCCGGGTTTCTTTACGCGTTTGTAGAAGCCAGGGATGCGGATTTTGCCGTCCGGCCCCTTCAGGCTGGTGATGATCTCCGCGAGGGCCTGGAAGGGATTGGGAGCCGCCCCGCCATAGCTGCCGGAGTGGAGGTCATGAGCGGCGCCGCGCGCCTCGATCTCCGTGTAAACCAGGCCGCGCAGGCCCGTAGTGATGGTGGGCAGGTCCGGCGCAAACATTTCGGTGTCGCAGATGAGCGCGGCGTCGGCTTTTAGCCGGTCGGGATGGGCCGCGACGTACTGCTCGATGTGTTCTCCGCCCACCTCCTCTTCGCCTTCGATCAGGAACTTGATGTTGATCGGCAACTTGCCTTCGGTCTTCAGGAAGCCTTCCACCGCTTTGACGAGCAGGTAGGTCTGCCCTTTGTCGTCCACGGCTCCGCGCGCGTAGATGTTGTCGTTGCGCACCGTAGGTTCAAAGGGCGGCGAGATCCATTCCTCCAGGGGGTCGGCGGGCTGGACGTCGTAATGGCCGTAAAGGAGCACCGTCGGCTTGCCCGACGCCTCCAAGTGCTCGGCGTAGAGCAGCGGGTGTTGATTCGCCTGGCCCTCGATAATCTCCACGTTTTTCATCCCCATCTCACGGAACTCGTTCGCCAGGGACTCCACAGCGCGCCGGATGTCCGGCTTGTGTTCGGGGAGGGTGCTGATGCTGGGTATCTTCAGTAAGTTGGTAAGGCCTTCCAGATATCGATCATGATTTGCGCGATAGTAATCAAAGATTGCGGTCGCCACGGTTTATCTCCCCCTCCTAAGATAGGTACCCCCGTACCATCTCCAAGCCCGAAGCGGCACTCGAAGATCGCCCGGGGGTTGGCACGCGGGGCAGTCTACACCTCGCCTGGCCTAGCGTCAATTCGAGGACCCGGTTGGCAGTGACTCATTTTGATGTAGCGCCGCCCGGAACTTGTCCCGACATCGTCGGGAGGGCGGCACATGCCGGGCTAAAGCCCGGCGCTACAAAACCAAAATGCGTCACTACCACCCGTTCGCAGGTAGGGCTTCGGGACCGGGCTGGATCACCGCCTTGGGCTCATGGCGCTCAGGGCCTTGTGCGGAGACGGGCTGATCAGGCATCACGAGGAGGAATCGTCCTTGGAAGGAGGTTGGAGGCTTGCCACGGGTTGCTGGTTTGCCGGGAAGGATTCGGGGAGGACTTCATGCGAGGCCGGATGCCCGTAACGGCTACGAACTACGATCGCATAGTGAATCCCTGAGGCGAACGTCAGTGCGGCGGCCAGATAGACAAAGATTTGGACCAAGGTTGGGGTCAGATACGGGACGCGAGCGACGAAACCAAGTGCCACAAAGAGAGTCGCGGCTTGCGCAACCGTCGAGGCTTTCCCCAAGTTGCTCGGTTGGAAAGGCCGGTACCCGGCGACCAAGCAGATCAGCAGCGCCGTCATGATGATGACGACGTCGCGGCTGATGACCAAAATGGTGAGCCACCAGGGCAGTGCGTCGCGAAACGCCAGCGTCAGATAGGCGGTGGTCATCAAAAGTTTGTCGGCGATAGGATCGAGCGCCACGCCTAGCGGTGTTTCCTGCTTCCAGAGCCGCGCCACCGTGCCGTCCACCACGTCAGAAAGAGCTGCGGCCACCAACACCACCAGCGCGGCGCGGTACTTCTGGCTGATCACCAGAATGGCAAAGACCGGAATGAACACCAGCCGCAGGATCGTGATCTGGTTGGCGGGGGTGAGGGTGCGCGACGATATGGCCACACAGCCAATATAGCGGGGGTTCTTGGCGACTGTCAAACGAAAGCCGTGAGGAGGGACGAGCGAGGGAAGTCACCCGTTAGCCGTTGACCGTCGACCGTCCAAAGCAGAAGACCCACGTCAAGCCCAAAGCCCTGATGCCTCCTCGCAGCTGTCGACTGTGACTATGTACTCGGGCCTCTCGACTTCAACCTCTTCTGAACCGCGCCACTTGTGAGCTCGCGCAGCGCGTCCGAGGCGATCCAGCGAGCGCTCGGGGAATCCAGTCGGTGGATCTCTTGAGCCGTTTGGATGGCTGCGCGGTTCAGCCGCCGGTTCCGCTTGCCGATCTGGCGCAGCGCCCAGTTGACCGCTTTCTTCACGAAGTTCCTTTCGTCGACGGCTTCCCTCTTGATAATCGGGAGGAAGGCAAGAAACGCCTGATCGGAAGCGGCCTTATCGCTCACGGCCAGACCTGCCATCAATGAAAACGCCGCCCTCTTCACGAATTCTTCCGGGTGCGAACTCCATTCGAAGCACTTGCGGTAAGCCCGGGGGGTCCACCGAAACAGGTTCAGACAGGCGCCGTCGCACACAGCCCAGGAATCGAAGTCCACGACCCACCGTTCCATTTGCTCTTCGCTGACCTGGAGGGGGTCGTCCACCAGGGTCGCCAGGCCGCGGGCGTCGAGAATCCCGGTGGCCCAGAGCCTTGCGGCCAGCGCGTGGTCTCTGCCCACTTCTCGCGCCAGCTTCCTCAACTGCGGAGTGGAGAGTCCGTAAGCTTTTTTCGCGGTGACCCCGAAGCGCGCCATCCCCGCCACAGCGGCGGGATTCGCCAGCGATTTCATCTTCCGCATGATGCTGGTGAAGAGACTGCGGGCCCGTTCCGGAGAAGTCGACGGCGGCTTGGCTTTGGAAACGCGCGAGGATTTCACGGGCGTGAAGGGAAGCGCGACGCCAGCGTGCGTTTACCCCGATCCCGAAGTTGCAACAGGGCAAGCGGATTCAAACTGCCTGCGATGAAGCACTGAGTCCAAAGCGCAAACACGCCTTCTTGCTTCGGGATCGGGGTTTAGATGCGCGGTGTCTCGATCCCGAGGTATTCCTGGATGGTCAGCCCGACTTTCTGCCGGAAACGCCCGGCCAGCGAAGGAATGGAGCCGCTTGGCTCGTCCACAGCGATGCGTTCTACGCGATGCATGGGATAGAAAGCGCTGGTCATGCCAACGGTGGTGTCTTCCCGGTTGACGATTTGCCGCACGAAGTCGTCGAACGATTCGAGCGCAATCCCGCGCACCGTGACACCGTTCGACTCGAGTAAGAGGAATTGGCCCCAGATTTTTTCTTTCGGAGAAACCAGACTGACAATAACGATGCTATTGGTATCCATCCGGCACCTCGTGCCGTTCCAACTGATTGAGCCCAAGAACAAGCAGCCATTGCCGCCGCCTCACTCAACGTGAGTCATCACGCGGAAGGGCGGGAGTAGTTGGAACGGCACTCGCCGCTTCTTCGCGAGAGGTCAGCGCTCCACCACCATGGCCAAGCCCTGGCCTCCCCCGATGCAAAGGGCGGCCAGTCCCCGGTGAAGATTACGCCGTCGCATTTCATAAAGCAATGTCACCAGGATGCGGGCTCCGCTGGCGCCGATGGGATGACCCAGAGCGATGGCGCCGCCGTTGACGTTGGTCTTGGCGAGGTCAAGCCCCAACTCGCGCACGACGGCCAGCGACTGCGCGGCGAAAGCTTCGTTCAGCTCGATGAGCTCGATCTCCTCCAGCCGTACCCCGGCCTTTTCGAGCGCCTTGGGGATGGCGGGAATGGGGCCCAGGCCCATCACGCGCGGCTCAACCCCGGCGGCAGCATAAGCCCGGATGCGGGCGAGCGGCTCGAGGTTCTTCGCCTGTGCCCGTGACTCGGACATGACCACAACCGCTGCGGCGCCATCATTGATGCCGCTCGCGTTGCCCGCCGTGACCGTCCCGTCTTTCTTGAACGCCGGCCGAAGTTTGGCCAAAGCCTCGTACGTGGTCCCGAAGCGAGGAAACTCATCCTGGGCAAACATCAAGGGCTCGCCCTTTTTCTGCGGGACCGGGACCGGAATGATCTCCTCTTTGAATCGGCCGGCCTGGATGGCCGCCTCGGCGCGCTGCTGGCTCTGGAGCGCGAACCGGTCCTGGTCTTCGCGGCTGATTTTGAATTGCTCCACGATGTTTTCCGCCGTTACGCCCATATGGACGCCATCGCTCAGCGCACAGCTCAGGCCGTCGGAGATCATCACGTCGAGCAACTCCGCGTGCCCCAGGCGATAGCCCCAACGCGCGCCCTTCAGCAGGAAAGGCGCCTGGTTCATCGATTCGGTGCCGCCGGCCACCACGATTTCGGCCGCCCCGCTGGTAACGGCCTGCGCCGCCAGCGCCGCGGATTTCAAGCCCGATCCGCAAACATGATTGACGGTGTAAGCGGGGACCGAGGTTGGGATCCCGGCGCGGACCGCCGCCTGGCGCGCGGGGTTCTGCCCCAGGCCAGCTTGCAGGACGTTTCCGAAAATGACCTCGTCAACCTCATGCTTATCGACGCCTGCCCGCTGGAGGGCGCAGTCAATGACACGGCTCGCCAATTCCACCGCAGAAACATCTTTTAAGGCGCCCCCAAAACTGCCAATTGCCGTGCGCGTTCCGCTGACGATAACGGCGGTTTCCATCAAGCCTCCTTAGGGCACACGTTGGCGAGGAGAGTTCAAATCTGATAAACACGCAGGTTGAGATCGATTTTGAGTGTCGGCTCGGTTACTTTCTGAACGGCCTCGATAGTGATCCCCGGGGCAAGCTCTTTGAGCAGCAGTCCTTCCGGCGTCACATCGATCAAGGCGAGCTCTGTCACCATAGCATTGACCACTCCCTCGCCCGTCAGCGGCAGCGTGCAACGCTTCAGGATCTTCGGCCGGCCCTCCCTGGTCGTATGCTCCATGGCGACAATGACGCGCTTCGCTCCCGCCACCAGGTCCATGGCGCCGCCCATGCCCTTCACCATTTTTCCGGGGATCATCCAGTTGGCAAGGTTGCCTTTCTCGTCTACCTCCATGGCGCCCAGCACCGTCAGGTCGATGTGGCCGCCGCGGATCATGGCGAAGGAGTCCGCGCTCGAAAAGTACGAGGTCCCGGGGATTTCCGTGACGGTTTCTTTGCCGGCGTTGATGAGGTCCGGATCTTCTTCGCCCTCGAACGGGAACGGCCCGACTCCCAGCATGCCGTTCTCGGATTGCAGGACTACGTCAATGCCCGCCGGCACGTAGTTGGCGACCAGCGTGGGCATGCCAATCCCGAGATTGACGTAATAGCCGTCCTTCAATTCCTGGGCCACGCGCCGCACGATCAGTTCGCGCTTATCCATCTGCTCGTTTCCTCACCGTTCGTCTTTCGATGCGCTTCTGGTAATTCGTCCCCTGGAGAATACGCTTCACGTAAATCCCCGGCGTCACAATGCACGTGGGGTCGAGTTTGCCGGGTTCGACGAGTTCTTCGACTTCGGCAATCGTGATCTTCGCTGCCGTGGCCATCATGGGATTGAAATTCCGCGCGGTCATCCGGTAGAGGAGGTTTCCCGAGCGATCGCCTTTCCAGGCTTTCACGAAGGCAAAATCGGCGCGCAGCGGAAGCTCGAGCAGATATTTGCGCCCATCGAACTCCCGCACCTCCTTGCCCTCGGCCACCACTGTTCCCACGCCGGCCGGGGTGTAGAATCCGGCGATGCCGGCGCCCCCCGCGCGGATGCGCTCCGAGAAGGTTCCCTGGGGAACGAGCACGGCCTCCAGTTCACCCTTGAGGACCAGGTCCTCGAACAACCTGTTCTCGCCGACGTAAGTGGCAATGATCTTCCTGATCTGGTGGTTATCGAGCCACCGGCCGACCCCGAACCCGTCAATTCCGGCATTGTTGCTAATGACGGTAAGGTTCCGGACACCCTTGCGGCGCAGGGCCTCGATGAGGTTTTCCGGAATCCCGCACAGCCCGAAGCCACCTACCATAACTGTGGCGCCATCGGTGACATCCGCAACCGCTGCATCTGCGTTGGGAAAGACCTTGTTCATAATCCCAGCCACCCAGGAAGCGACCTTTGTATCTCTTGCGCGCCGGACTCAAACAGCCTTCCCACAGCTTTTACGACCAGACCTTCATGAATTGTGTACAGGCCACGTTTCACTGCGGTTGGGACATTGAGGCGGGCTTCAGCCCAATGGGTAAGGGGAAATTCGCCGGACAGGAGTCCGGCGCTTCTACTCGTTAAAGGGACAAGGAAGATATCCTGCGACGCGTGAGGTGCACTCACAACAACTGCCGGCCTAACCTTTGAGGGTGCCAAGTCCGAATACGGATACCGCACCAGGACGACATCATTTTGCGAGTAGCTGGGCATAAACATCATCCTCGGGGTTATCCCAAACAGCATCCAATGAGCTTAGGCTCGCTTCCATCCAGAACTGGGATTCATCATCCGGCAGGAGAACTAGGAGGATTCTTGCCCCTTCGGGAAGGTCGACCTCATCCAGCAATTCGATTTTCCCATTTCGAACAATGCCCCGCACTTTATTGGACATCCTCATACCTTCGTCGACTACAGCATACCGAAGAAAAACCTCATGTGGAAAAGCTTCTTCACGATTTCTCCGGGGTCATCCCTCTTTCGTTGTTGTCGGCCGCTTGCTCGTCACCCCTTAAATGCTGGTACCCGCGATAATTGGCCATCCTAATAGCGATTTGATGTGTGAGGGCCTCTCGCCCTGTTCTGCTCTTGGATCTAACACCAAGCAGGGAGGCAATTGCATGCAACTAGCGCGGGGGTGTTCCTCGCACGCAAGGCAAACTCCTCCCCGGAGCTTTCCCATTGTACTCCCTTTCCATTGCACGCGTTTCTCGGTCAACGGCACGGAGGAGGGGCTTTTCCTGCTCGACCATGGCCGCCCGGGCAACGTCTAGTGGGTGCCGCATATCAGGGTGACAACTTGCCTTGGGCTGCTGTTTCTGTGTGCCTCGTCACCCGGTCCGACTCGTCGGACCACCCGCTCCCCAAAAGAGAGGATCGGGGGGAGGGCGTTCATCAGTTCAGTTCGCGCAGTTTTTCGCGCAGCCTCGCGGCCTGCTTGAACTCGCGCGCGAGTTCGCGGTCGCTCAAGTGTATTTTCATCGACTCCAGTTTCTCAATCAGCGCTTCCAGCGCCCTCTGGATATTCTCGATGTTCGTCAGGCAGATATCACGCCAAATGGCATAGGGACTCTCCGCCAGGCGCGTGACATCCCGGAAGCCCGCGGCCGCCAGCTCCAGCGGCAGCCGCTCCTCGGCGCTCTCATCCGCAATCAAGCTGGCCAGGCCGGAGGAGAGAAGCTGGGGTAAATGGCTCAGAAAGGCGACCGCGCGATCGTGGCTGGAAGCATCGCTCCAATAGGGCCGTGCCCCGACGGTCGCGAGGAGGGAAGCAAAAGCCTTTACGCGCACGTCCGACGTGTGGCCTGGCACGAGGGGAGTAAGGACGTAACGCGCATTTTCAAACAGCGCCGCCTCGGCGTTTTCCAGCCCCGACCGCTCCTTTCCGGCCAGAGGGTGGCCCCCCAGAAACAGAGGCTCGTCCCCGAAAAGTTCCCGCGCACGCTGGCAAATCAAGCGCTTCGTGCTGCCCACGTCGGTAACCAGGGCGCGAGGCAAAGCGGCGGTTTTCAGGCACGGCAGCAGTTCGAGGATTGCGCCCACCGGAGTCGCCAGGATAATCAGGTCGGCATCGCGGACCGCCGCAGCCACATCCTCCGCGCCTTCGTCGATGGCGCCCAGAGCCATGGCACGATTGACAATCCCTTTCTGATCGCAGCCCACCCGCTGGCCCGGAAAGCCGTGCTTCTTCAGAGCGAGACCCCAGGACCCGCCCAGCAGGCCCAGGCCGACGATCGCAACGCGATGGAAAAAGTCTTCGAGGGGTGCCACGGCCTTAGGATCAGTCTACAGTTGACAGTTCACAGTCGGCAGTCAAAAGGCGACACTCAGAAGCATCTTCCGCTTTCTTGACTCTCGACTTTCAACTGTTGACTGTTAACTGTGAACTGTCAACTGCCTTTTAGATCGCCCGGCCCACCACGGGCACAATCATGCGCAATTCCTTCATCAACTGCTCAAACTGATCGGGGTAGAGCGACTGGGCGCCGTCACTCAGGGCCTTTTCGGGATCGTGGTGCACTTCGATCAACAACCCGTCGGCTCCCGCCGCTATAGCCGCCCGGGCCATAGGCAGCACCTTGTCGCGCCGACCTGTCCCGTGCGAAGGGTCGACAATGATCGGCAGGTGGGAGAGCTTTTTGATGACGGGGATCGCCGAGATGTCCAGGGTGTTGCGCGTATAGCTCTCAAAGGTGCGAATGCCCCGCTCGCAAAGGATCACGTTATAGTTCCCACCCGCCATAATATACTCGGCTGAGAGCAGCAACTCTTCGATAGTAGCGGAAATACCGCGCTTCAGCAGGATCGGCTTCGAGACTTTGCCGAGTTCCTTGAGCAGGTTGTAGTTCTGCATGTTGCGCGCGCCCACCTGGAGCACGTCCACGTGGTCGAGCATGAGATCGATCTGCGTCTGGTCCATCACTTCGGAGACCAGCAGGAGGTTGTGCTTGGCGGCGGCGCGGCGCGCAATCTCCAGCGCCTTCGGACCGAGCCCCTGGAAGCTGTAGGGCGACGTGCGCGGCTTGAACGCTCCGCCGCGGAGCACGCGCGCACCCATCCGGGCCACCTGCGCGGCGATGATCTCGATCTGCTCCTCGCTCTCGATGCTGCACGGGCCGGCCATCACCACCACCTGCTCGCCGCCCACCGCGACGCCTCGGCCGAGTTGAACGACCGTCCCCTCGGGGCGGAAGTGCCGGCTGGCCAGCTTGTAGGGAGCGGAAATCCTCAAGACCTCGGCCACACCCTCGAGCAATTCGATGTCGCGCGTGTCGAAATCGGTCTTGGCGCCCACGGCGCCCAGCACCGTGTGCCGCACCCCCGTCGAGCGGTGGATGTCGAACCCCATTTCCATCAATTTGTTGATGACCTGCTGGATCTGTTCTTCCGTCGCGGCCTCTTGCATCACCACAACCATAATCGTTTACTCCTTCCCAGGGGGACTCCCACTCTCCATCGCATGCCGCTCCAAGGACCGGGCTTCGTCGATGATGCGCTCGAAGAGTCGGCGGATCGCCGCGTCGTCGAGCGGGCCGTGATTGGACTTTACCACGTTGCGGAGGATCTCGGCCTCGCGCTCCGGCTGCCAGGCTGGCATTTTCAGCCGCTTCTTGAGGTGGCCGATGTCTACCGCGCACCGCGAGCGCTCGTTGAGCAGCTTGACGAGTTCCTGGTCGATCTCGTCAATCCGCTTACGCCAGCCGTCGAGATCGCTCATGCGGGTCCACCCCCCGTGCCTTCTTTGAGCCAGCGGACGAATTCCTCGATCGCCGCCGCTCCTTCTTTCGGATAGCGCTCCTCGATGGCGTGCACCACCGCGCTGCCCACCACGGCAGCGTCCGCGTGCGCCTGGACCTCACGAACCTGCGCGGGATTGGAGATGCCGAATCCCACGGCCAGGGGCAGAGAAGTAAAGCGCTCCGCGCGCGCCACCAGCGGCTGAACACTCGAGGAGATGTCGTTGCGCTCGCCCGTAACGCCGGTCCGCGAAATCAGGTAGAAAAACCCCGTGGAGAGTTTCGCCGCGCGCTCGAGGCGCGCATCGGTGGAAGTGGGTGAAGCCAGAAACACCGTGTCGAGATTCTGCGCCCGCATCGCGCGAATGTAATTCTCCGCTTCTTCGGGGCTCAAGTCTACGACGAGCGCGCCGTCCACTCCAGCCTGGGCGGCGGTGGCAGCAAACCTTTCCAGGCCGTACTGCAGAATCGGATTGTAGTAGCTGAACAGGATCATGGGCGCGCGGGTCGATTCGCGCCAGCGCGGCAAGCACGCGAGAATCCGCCGAAGCGTCGCGCCCGCCCGGAGGGCCCGCTCGGACGCCCGCTGGATCACCGGCCCATCCGCCAGAGGATCCGAAAACGGCACACCTAATTCGATGACATCAACGCCTGCGCGGTCCAGGGCCGCCAGAAGCTCGCCAGTCGCCTCGAGCGTCGGGTCGCCCGCCGTCAAGTACACAATCAAACCCTTCGCGCCTCGCTCGCGCAGGTCGCCAAAGCGGGCATCGATGCGTGATGTAGAGACTGCGGCCATTGTGGCAAAGTGACGAGTGACAAGCAAGCTGTCAGCATTCAGCTCTCAGCGATCAGCGCACTCTCTGAGGGCTGAAAGCTGATGGCTGATGGCTTTTCGCTCGTCACTCTTCACTTATCACTGTCGACAACGTCGTCTTCGACCGGTTCCAAGTACAAAGCAATAGCTTCCTCAATGTTCGCCAGGGCCTCTTGGACGGTTTCACCCTCACTGATACACCCGGGCAGAGAAGGCACGTCGACCGTGTAACCTCCATCCTCGCTCGGTTCCAGTATGACTTTGATTTTCACAGCTCCAGACTCTCCTGCCACGCTGCATAAGGCTCATTCACCGATGAACAAGTACGAACATGCCATCTCCGGTCATAGGATCCCCGCAGATTGAAAAATCCCCAGATCTTTATCGCCGCGGCCCGAAAGGTTGACCACGATGACTGTCTCCCGGCTCATCTTCGGCGCGCGCTTCAAGACCTCGGCGAGCGCGTGGGCGGGCTCGAGCGCCGGAATGATGCCTTCAGTCCGCGCCAGAACCCGCGCCGCCTCCAGCGCCTCCTGGTCACTCACGCAAGTATATTCGACCCGGCCTTGACGATGCAGGGCCGCGTGCTCAGGTCCGACGGCAGGGTAATCCAGGCCCGCCGAAATCGAATGGGTGGTAGAAATCAACCCATCTTCGGTCTGGAGAACGTAGGTGTAGGTGCCATGCAGGACTCCGGGCTTTCCCCCGGCAAACCGCGCCGCGTGCTCACCCAGGCTCGACCCTCGTCCGCCGGCTTCCACGCCCAGCATCTTCACCTCGCGGTCGGGGATGAAGTCGTAGAATAACCCCAGGGAGTTGCTTCCCCCGCCCACGCAGGCAACCAGCACGTCGGGCAGCCGGCCCAGCTCGCGGAGGCTTTGCTGCCGTGTCTCCTGCCCGATCACGCGCTGAAAGTCGCGCACCATCATCGGATACGGATGCGGCCCCAGCACCGATCCCAAAAGGTAGTGGGTGTTCAGCACGTTAGTTGCCCAGTCGCGCATAGCTTCGTTGATGGCATCCTTGAGCGTCTTCGAGCCAGCCGAGACGGGCATCACCTGGGCACCCAGCAGGCGCATGCGGAAGACGTTTGGAGCTTGACGCGCCATGTCCTCTTCGCCCATGTACACCACGCATTCCAGATTCAAGAGTGCCGCAACGGTTGCGGTCGCCACCCCGTGCTGGCCTGCCCCAGTCTCCGCCACCAGCCGCGTCTTTCCCATGCGCCGGGCCAGCAGGCCCTGGCCCAGGCAATTGTTGATCTTGTGGGCGCCCGTGTGCAGAAGGTCTTCACGCTTCAGATAAATCTGTGCGCCCCCCAAATGCGCTGTCAGCCGTTGGGCATGGAACAGCGGCGTTGGCCGCCCCGCATAGTGTTTCAAGAGGTGCACGAGTTCAGCCTGGAATGCCGGGTCGTTCCGGGCAGTCAGGTAGGCCTGCTCGAGTTCCTCCACGGGATGCATCAGAGTCTCGGGCACGAAGCGCCCGCCGAATTCCCCGAAGCGCCCGCGCGCGTCGGGCCATTGCGTGATTGAGTGATTGAGCGATGGAGTCATTGTTCGACCGTTCAACTGTTCGACTCTTCAACTTTTTCGACCGTCGAAAAGTCGAAGAAGTCGAAAAGTTAAAGTCATTACTGGTTGCCGATAATGTTGTCGCCCACCTTGTTTTCGGCCATTCGCTCCCTACTCCCCGTCTGCCTCTCTGACCGCCGCAAAGAAAGCGCGGAGCTTGACCGGGTCTTTTATTCCCGGCGTGGACTCGACGCCGCTGGCTACGTCCACTGCGAAGGGCTGGACTTCGCGAATGGCCTGCCCGACGTTCGCAGACGTCAAGCCTCCCGCCAGGATTACGGGGCCGAACTGCCGGGCTTCCCGCGCCAAGCGCCAGTCGAATTCTCTCCCCGTGCCGCCCCGCAGCGTCGGATCAAAGGTGTCGAGCAGGAAGGCATTCGCTCTTAGTCCGCGAAGGCTTTCGGGATTGAAGTCCGGTCCTACGGCCACCGCGCGGATCAGCGGATAATCCCGCAGCGCCTCCTCCAGCCTCGGAAACCTCGGGCCATGCAACTGCACGACCGAGACCCTGGCTTGCCGCGCCACCCCTGCCACGTGCTCGTCATCCTCCTCATCCGCGAAAACTCCTACCGGCACCACGAAAGGCGGGAGTTGCCGGATGATGTCGCGCGCCACTGCCGGGGCAACGTAGCGCGGCGATGGCGGATAAAGATTGAAGCCGAGGGCTGCTGCCCCCAGCTCGACAGCCAGTTGGGCGTCTTCCCAGCGCGTGATGCCGCAGATCTTGACTCGGGTGGGCATATGTTTTGAGCTTTTCAACTTATTCGACTCTTCGACGGTCGAAGAAGTTGAGAAGTCGAAGAGTTGAAGAGTGCCGGGCTAAAGCCCGCCGCTACGAAAAGAAGTAGGTGTCCGCGCGCCTGCGAGTGCCGTTCCAACCGATTGAGTCCAAGCACAAGCGCCCACTTCCGCCGCCCCACTCAACGTGAGCCATCACGCGCATTAGGCTGGAATAGTTGGAACGGCACGAGCAACTCCGCCAGGGCCTTCCCCGGGTCAGGCTCTGTAATCAGCCGCTCGCCGATCAGGACGGCGTCGTAGCCTGCCTCAGCCAGGCGGCGCACATCGGTGGGCGTCCTGATGCCGCTCTCGCTGATGGCAAGGCATTCCGAGGGAATCCTGGTTCGCAGACGGAAGGACGTGGCGAGGTTTACTTCCAGCGTCTTCAGGTTCCGATTGTTGACGCCGACAATTATCGCGCCCGCGCCCAGCGCCCGGCCGAGTTCCTCCTCGGTGTGGACTTCCACCAGTGCCGCGATTCGCAAGCGCTGGCAAAGTTCGATAAGGTGTCGCAAATCTTCATCGGATAATGCCGCGACGATCAGCAGCAACGCGTCGGCGCCCGCGACGACCGATTCGTAAACCTGGCAGGCATCCAGGATGAAATCCTTGCGTAAGACGGGCAGGCCAACTGCTGCGCGGGCTTCGGCAAGATCGTTGAGGGAGCCGAGGAAAAAATGCTCTTCGGTCACCACCGAGAGCGCCGCAGCGCCGGCGGATTCATAGGCTTGCGCGATCTCCCGGCGCCGATACTCCAGGCGCAGCAACCCCCGGGAGGGAGAAGCATGCTTCATCTCCGCGATAACGCGCAGGTAATCTCCCTTGACGGCGGCTGCGAAGTCGCGGCGCTCCGCGCGCCCCTCGGCGGCCTTTTGCAGATCGTCCGTGGGGGTCCGTGTTGCTTCGAGCTGCTTCCTGCGCGCTGCAACGATTTCTTCCAGGAACGTCCTCATGCAGTCCACCAAACCTGGGGTCCCGTCTCTCGAAATACCTTGCCTGCAAAAGGATAAACTGTAACTCTAAGCTCCGCGAGAAAATAATTTCAAGGACGCATTTTCTTGCGTCAAGTCGTTGCCCCCTTGAGGGTGGGGACTTTTGTGGGGACCCTTCTTGACTCGTGCTCTTTGAGTACCTGCTCAACGTCGAATCTCTCCGGCATTATCATATTGACATGTGTTAGGCTACAGGCTACAGGTGATCCGGTGAAAATACGGAACTTCACCCGCAAGGGCCTGAAAAGGCTCTACGAGGAAGATAGCTCGAAAGGTGTTTCCCCCGATACGGTGGATAAGCTCCGTAAGATGCTGGCATTTCTCGATGACATGCAAGAGGGAATTGCGTTCGCTCCCGACCTGGAAAGTGCACACACTGACCGGCGACCGCAAGGGTACCTGGAGCCTCCGGGTCACCCGCAACCGGCGTTTGACGTTTTGCATCGACAGCGGGGAGCGCGAAATCTACGACGTGAATTTGGAAGACTATCACTAGGACGGAGGAAGCAAACGCCATGCCCATGAAGAACCCGCCCCATCCGGGAGATTTCATTCGGACGGAGATTATCGAGCCCGCGGGCCTGTCGGTGACAGCGGCAGCAGCGGCGCTTCAGGTTTCCCGGCCTACCCTGTCGAGCTTGCTCAACGGCAAGGCCAGCCTTTCCGGAAACATGGCGCTGCGCATTGAAAAAGCCTTTGGAGTGAAGATGGACACGCTCCTGCGAATGCAAGCCTCCTACGACATCGCCCAGACCCGCAAGCGCGAGAACCAAATCCATGTCCGGCGCATTCATCCGCTCGCCGAAAATCCCGCCTGAGCCCCGGCGGATAGGGTGTTTGCCATGCCACATCTCTTTCCCGGCCTCAGCGGGATTGTGACCGTCGTCGTCATTCTGACGGTCATCTGACGCCGCGCCCTCAAGGGCGCTGTTTCAGGATGCGTCGTATATTTCTTTTCCCATGGAGAACGGCGACAACCTGAAGGGGGGCCGTCTCTGGCCGGTACACAACGGTGTAGTTGGGATAACGGGTCAGGGTCCAGAAACGCAGCGAACGGGATGTGAGGTCGGGACGGGAATGACCGCGCATGGGCGCTCGGGCAACAAGCGCGCAAGCGTCGTAAATCGCTTGTTCTACGCGGTCGGCGGCGTCTTCGCTGTCACCGGCAAGGTAACACCAGATGTCAAAAATATCCGCTTTGGCAAGAGGCGTGAGGGCATAAACGCTCATCGTTTGGACAAACGCCAGTCGTCTTTCATCCCCTGAATTTCACTGCGGGCCTGAGCGCCGTCAATAAGGTCGCCACGCTCGGCCTGTAGATAGCCTTTCTCGATATGAGCGGACAAGGCCCGGCGTTCCTCGTCGGTCCAGCTTTCCTCGGCGTCCTGCGCTTCCAGAGCGCGGCGTAGTACGTCTTCAATGCTCGTATAGCCGCCGCTGGAAAGGCGTTTGTTGATGAGCGTCTCAAGGTCAGGTGGGACTTTTAATTGCATGGCCGGTTCTCCGTTTTCACTTCCTACGCCCTCAGAATACGGGAAAACCTCGCGTGTGGCAAGTTGCGCGATCGGTCAGTTAGCTGTAGCGGAGAATTTACCTAGCCCAATGGCGGGGTAAAGCCGCGGGCTGGCGCAGACGGTCGGTTTTTAGCGTCTGCGCCAGCCCGCGTAACAACCGTAAGGCCGTGATGAATGATATTCATTAGCCTGGCACAGGCTGCAATGCCCGCTCGACACCTTCGGGATCGCGCGCGATGACGGTGAGGTAGGCTTTAGCTGGCTGGTCCGGCTCAGAGCGGCCCTGTTCCCAATCCCGCAGAGTGCCAAGAGGGATGTGGTAGCGCGCGGCAAACTCCTCCTGGGTCAGCGCGAGGGCGCGGCGGAGGGTCTTGACGCGCGGAACGGGACGCAGTTGCCCCGGCCGCGCATCGGTGAGCGGCGGGTTTTCATGGTCGCGCGCGGCGGCGGCTTCGATTTCCGCAGCACTCAGCGGAGGCAGGGGCGGAGTGTCCAGCGCTTCTTCGGTGCCGTGCGGTTTGACCCGGACAAGCCTGCCGTTACGACGCATTTTGGCGATAGTAGTGGTCTTGCTCATTTTTTGTCGCCCGGCGGGCTGAGATGATTCTGATCCGTTCCGCCCGCTCCGTATACACCACGGTCAGTACCTGATTGCTGCTCATGCCGAGTAGGATTATTCGTTCTTCGCCGTAGGCTTCCCGCAGGTCGATCCACTCGACGGCGAACGGGTCGCGGAAGGCTAGTGCCGCCTGAGCAAAGCTCACCCCGTGATTGCGAACATTCTCGGCGGCCTTGATATCGTCCCACTCGAAGTCCAGATTCATGATACTACGGGATAACAGTAGTTTTGTCAAGTGTCTACCACTACCCGCAGGTGGCTCATACGTAGCGGGGCCACGGTCAGTGCTCTCGTGACCGTGGGCTTTTCCTTCGATGACGAATCCACGGTCAATTCCCAAGGCGAATTGACCGTGGCTACCTCCGAGTCATCAGACCTCATGCACCGTTCGAACCATAATCTCTGCGCTTGCAGCTTCCCACCTTGCGCAACTCGATCACCAGGCGTAAGGCGACGTTAACGGCTCTTTCACTGCGAAAGGCCTTGCGGACATCGGGGTCCAGGAGTTCTTCTTCATTGAAAGGCCGGCGCTCCCCGCCAAGGCGGGGCAGGCGCCGAGCGCCGCTACAGGAAGAAGCCCCGCTGCCAACATCGACAAAACTTTTTACATCTTCGGCGCTAAGCGCCTACCGCGCCGGCCGCGTTTCCGGTGCGCACGGCCAGGATGGCCGTGCTACAAGACGGCTCGGGGCTACCGCATTTTCTCTTGACAACGTAGGCTTTAGTGTGTAGGCTATAAGCGAAGATATGCGACCGCTTGTGTTCACTCTCCGACGTGCTGGGGATCGGGCAACGAAGCTTTCTTCGCCGTTCGTTTCTCAGTCAAATTGCCCGCCGAGGGTCTCTGGAAGATAGAAATCGTAGGAACTCTTTTTTTTGAGGAACGAAGCCAGAATGTGATTGAAAACAAAGGGCAAATGTTCCACAGTCCGCAAACAAAGCCAGAATGTTATTGAAAACAAAGGGTCGAGACCGAAAAAACCCTCGAAAGCCAGAATGTGTGTGAAAAGAAAGGTGTTAGGGGCTGGGTGCTAGGGGCTAGGGGATGGGGGATTGCCGATTGCCGATTGCCGATTGCCGATTGGAGATTGAAGAGCGGAAAGGCAGGTCCCGGGGGCTAGGGAGTAGGAAGTCGGAAGTCGGAAGTGGGAAGTAGGAAGTAGGAAGTAGGAAGTGGGGAGTAGGGACGGGAGGATTGACGATTGGAGATTGAAGAGCGGAAAGGCAGGGGCCAGGGGGCGGGTATCAGTTGGGCCCGGGAGCGCGCGAAAAAAAGCGGCTTGCAACGACTCGCGCGTTAGCGTAAGAGATTAGTCCGCTGGTGAGGGGAAGATTTGCCGTCCTCAAGAGGAGGGCTTATGCGAAAGTGCCTGGTGCTCATTTTCATCCTTATGGGAATTGTTTCCATGGCGCAAGCTCAGACGGCCGCTCAGCCGAAGGACTACACGGCGCACGTGGTTGGCTACGCGCATATAGACATGGCCTGGTTGTGGCGCTGGGAGGAATCCATTCACGACATCATGTACAACACCTTTCAGAACCAGCTTCACCTGATGGACCGATATCCGGACTACACTTTTGCTCAGGACCAGGCGGTGGTGTTCGAAATGATGGAGCACTACTACCCGGACATCTTCAAAGGGATCGCTCAAAAGGTAAAAGCCGGCCAATGGATTCCCGTGAGTTCCACCTGGGTGCAGATGGATGAGAACATGCCGGATGGCGAGTCGCTAGTGCGCCAGTTCCTCTACGGTCAGAAGTACACCCAGGAGAAATTTGGCCGGTACACGCGCATCGCCTGGCAGCCGGATGTCTTTGGCCATCCTTACTCGATGCCGCAGATTGCCCGCAAGGCGGGCATCGAACTGTTCCTCTTTTCCCGGCCGCAGACACCGAAACGGGCGCCGATCATCTGGTGGCAGGGATTGGACGGCAGCCGAGTGCTGGGTTACAGCCCACCGGGCGGGTACACGCAACCCATGGATCACGACCACATCACGGTGATGGGTATCGAAGCAGCCCAGAAATTGGGCGTCAAGAACATCATGCTGCTCTACGGGGAGGGCGACCATGGCGGCGGTCCGAACCCCGTTGATGTCGAAGGGATCGAGAAGTTAAACCGCTCCGCGAACGATGTCCGCGTGCGCACGACGAAAGTGGAGGATTACCTCGATCTCCTCCTGAAGGAAAAGAAGGACTTCCCCGTGTGGGACGGCGAGCACAACTTCGTGTTTATGGGCTGCTATACGACCCAGGTCGAGATGAAGCGGAATAACCGGGTGGCGGAGCAACTCCTGCTCGACGCCGAAAAGATGTCGGAACTGGCGACGTTTTTCGGCTACCGCGCCTATTATCCCAACCGGGACATCACCGAGGCGTGGAAGCTGACGCTGCTGCATCAGTTTCATGACCTGCTGGATGGCTCCGGGATCGGCCCCATCTACGAAGACGCCGCTCGGGAGTATCAGGAAGTCTTCGCGCGAGGGCGGCGGGCGCTGGGCTTCTCTCTGGAGAGCATTGGGCGGCAGCTCGAAACGCGCGGCGAGGGGGTGCCGGTTGTTGTTTACAACCCCCAGTCGTGGGACCGGACGGACTTGGTCACTCTGGAGATTGCCGCGCCATCCATTGATGACCGGATGGTCGCCGTGATGGGTGAAGAGACCGTGCCCGTTCAAGTCCTGGCGCGGGGCACACGCGAAGGCCTGCTCCAGCATGCTGCTGTGGCCTTCGTCGCGCAAAACGTCCCCCAGATGGGTTTAAAGCTCTACCGCATCGTGCCGGGAACTTCCGCTCGCCCCGCGCCGCCTGGAACGCTCCAGGCAGGCACTGAGCCCCGACCCTACCTGGAGAACGAGTACCTCCGCGTGGAGTTCAACCCTGCGACGGGCAACATCACGCGGCTGTACGACAAACAGCGGGGTCGTGAGGCCTTCCGCGGCGAGGGCAACCTGCTGGTGGCGCTCGAAGATACCGAGGAGCAATCCAAGAAAATCCAGGAGACAGGCGACGAGAAGGTTGGCCATGCCTGGGATATCGGGCTCACGGGAAAGCAGTGGGACCTGGACAAGGTGGCCCGCATCGACCTCACGGAGAAGGGTCCGGCGCGCGCCACGTTTCGGATTGTGCGCTCCTTCCGCAACTCTGAGTTCGTCCAGAACGTGAGCCTGTTGGCCGGCGTGCCGCGCGTGGACGTGGAACTCTCCACGGACTGGCGTGAGCGCAACCTCTTCATCAAGGCGGGATTTCCCGTCAATGCCTCCTCGCGCAAAGTCGCTGTCGAAATCCCCTACGGGGCCATCGAGCAGGACCAGGCAGGGAAGGAGATGGTGATGGGCAAGTGGGCGGACATCTCCGAGGCGAAATTCGGCGTTGCTGTCCTTAACAACGGTCGCCACGGCTATGACGCCAAAGACAACGTGCTGCGCATTTCCGTCATCCGAGGTCCAATCGACCCTGACCCTCGGGCTGATGAGGGGTTCCATACTTTCGGCTACGCGATTTATCCCCACCAGGGCGGCTGGCGGGAAGGCAAGGTGATGCAGCAGGCGCTGGCCTTCAATTCGCCCCTTCTGGCCATGCAGGAACCCGCTCACCATCGCCCGCGCGTCCCCTCGACCGGCGAGCTGGCAGGCCTGCCGGACGTCCAATCCTTCATCCGGACCGACAGCGACCACGTGATTCTCTACGCCATGAAGCAAATGGAAGGCTTCTACGATCGCGACGCCATCCTGCGCTTCTTTGAGTGCGAGGGGCGCGAAGGAGACGTGGCGATTCATCTCCCCTTCCGCGTGCGTGCCAGCGAGACGAACCTGCTGGAGGAAACCAGCGGGGTGGTGGGTGAAGGCGAAACCATTCGGTTCCGCATGAGGCCGTGGGAAATCAAGACCCTGCGGCTTGCCCCGATCCGTCAATAAGTGGACCGACCTCTGCTTGATTGATTGGGTCAAGTCGACTCTCAACTCTCGACTCTCACCCGCGGGCCAATGGGTGAATGGATCAATGAATCAATGGGTCAATTGGCTGGCCGCCTCTGGCTCACGGGACTTATTCCTTTACCGACGGATCGGGGCTTGCCCGCCAGTAAGGGCGAGGCGAGGCGATGCGTCGCCCGTCGTAGGTCGCCCCGGCGACAGAGAAGCTGTGAAAAACAGCACAGCCTCACGCAAAGGCGCCAAGGCGCAAGGACTCGCCAAGAAGAACTGCTTTGTCTGCTTAGCGGCCTTTGCGGCTTTGCACCTTTGCGAGAGATGTTTTTTGCTTTTCACCCGATTCCTTCACAGATTCAGAGGGGCCGGGGGTGAGGAGGTCGACTCAACATCATGGCTGTCAAACATTACATGGGGCAGGACACTAGTGCCGCGTTACCGAAAAAAGTGACACATTCGACGCCTTGTCACCCTGAGCGTAGCGAAGGGTCTCTGCATTTCCTTTGTTCGGCAAAATGCGGGGATGCTTCGCTTCGCTCAGCATGACAGCGTGGGTCTGGCGCGTGTCACCTATTTGTGTAACGCGGCACTAGTTCGCAGGCAGGGGCACATCCTCGGCTGGCGGTCGGCCCGCTTCGGAGGTTCTTCATGATTGCATCAAGATTTCTTCCGGGCTTCTTAGCTTCCACTCTTGCTTTTTCCGGCGCGTGTCTGGTCGGCCAGGGTGGAGCCAGCGAATTTCACACCCGAGGAGCGGGGCCGGGGACGCGCGCCTGGCTGGCGAGTTTCAGACGCGCGTCCCAAGCCGCGGCGCAGCTCGAAACTTTCCGCAGCCATAGTGCACTTTCGTTGACTGGCGGGACCGGGGGAGCGGCTCCACCTGTCGCCTCTTCCCGTCAGGCAACAGAGAAAGCAGAGAAAAAGATGAGCCCCTACACCAGCAACCTCCGAACGACCTCGCAATTCTCCAGGGAAGAGTTCGTACCTGACGGCAATCTCGACAAGCCAGTTTGGAAGAAAGCTCGGTGGGTGAAATTTGATCACGACGCCAGTGGCCAACGACATTTTCCCCAGGCCGAAACACAGGTAGCCTCCCTGTGGACTGCCACCAACGTCTACTTCGCCTTCCGCTGCCATTACAGCACGCTGAATATCTACGAAGGCGAAGACCCCGCGAGAGAGCGCTGGGAACTGTGGAACCGGGACGTGGCGGAAGTGTTCTTGAACCCTCAGCCCGAGCGCGTAAACCACTACTACGAATTCGAAGTGGCGCCCAATAATCAGTGGATCGACCTGGAGATCGACCTGGATAAGACGCCCATGAACGATGCCGCTTGGAACTCCGGCTTTGAGCATGCTACACGCGTTGACGCGCAGAAGAAGGTTTGGAGTTGTGAAATGCGCATCCCGTTGCGCGCCCTGGGCGTGAGGCGGATGGAACCGAACAGCGAGTGGCGAATCAACTTCTACCGTTGCGACGGACCCAGTGACGAGACCGAGCGCCGCTTTCTTGCCTGGAGCACCATTCCGGGAGAGAAGCCCAGCTTCCACGTTCCCACGCGCTTTGGGTTGATCCGCTTTGTCCAGGAGCGATGAAGCCTTTCAGCCGTCAGTGGGCCGTAGGTCGCCGCGGCGCCAGCCAAGCATCGGGAGCCGGGATTCGGGCTTCGGCAGGTTGCCGCAAGTAGACGTGCGCGGAACCCCGAAAGAAAAGCCGCAGTCCGTCAGCTGACGGACTGCGCTACGTGCTGCGCCTCAGTACAGCGTCTCGAAGCCCGAAACTGGTGTTCCCCGATCCTGAAGCTATTTGATTGACTTCGCGCAAATTCGTCATACAATCAATCACGACCGAGCTATGCGGCTTTGCCATGGGAACTCTCCGACAAAGGGAACTTGCCCCGCAACGGCGGGAACGCTTGCAACGCATCGTGAGAGACGCTCGCGTGGTTCGGGTGGACGAACTCTCCACCCAACTCCGTGTCTCGCTGGCCACGATCCGTCGCGACTTGGACGCGCTGGAACATTTGGGGGAGATGCGTCGGGTGCATGGTGGGGCGGTCAGCGTCGAGAGTCGCCTCGAGGAGCCGCTGTTTGACGACAAGACCTCCATCGCCGCCAGGGAGAAGCACGGAATTGCCCTGGCGGCTCTGAAGTATATCCAGCCGAACGACACCCTTTTCCTTGACGGAGGCAGCACGGTGCTGGAGTTGGCGCGGCTATTGCGGGACCGCTCGAACCTGACCGTGGTGACGAATTCGCTGCGCGCGGCCATCGAGTTGGGGGCACGCGGGCCACGCCTTATTCTCGTTGGGGGCGAGTTGCGCCGCCTGAGCCAAACGATGGTCGGGCCGTTCACCCGCCTGACCCTCCGGGAGCTGCACATCGACAAAGCTTTCATGGGCACTATCGGCCTCAGCCTGGAAGAAGGACTTACCACCACCGATCCGAGCGAGGCGTACACCAAAGAGCTGGTCATGGAACACGCCCGGGAAGTGGTTCTGTTGGCCGACAGCGGCAAGATGGGAAAGGTTTCCTTCACTCATTCGGGGCGGCTGGAGAAGATCCGCGTGGTGATCACGGACCGCGGCATCGATACCAGGTTTTCCCGCGAGCTTCGCAAGCGAGGCGTACAAGTTGTGCGCGCCTGATGGGAGCGGCACCCAGTGCCGTTCCAACTTGCTGACGCTATGAATGAGCCGGACCTGCCGCGGCCTAGCTGCGACCGCGCCGGTCAAGCCGGGTGGGTGCGAATAGGTGGAACGGCACCAGGGGAGAGAACGATAATGGCAGTACCCTATCTAAGTAATACTAAGCCTGATTTCACCCCTTTTGAAATCGAATGCGGGAGGATTCCTGCGTATCGGTTCCAGGGCAATCTCCGTAGCGAGCTGGAGGCCGGGCGAATCGATGCGCCGGCCGCCCTGGAGATCCTGGAAGACATGATGGTGATTCGCGAGATGGAAGAAATGATTGCGAAGCTCCGGTCCGGGGCCTACGAACCGCTTCCCAGTTTCGATTATCGCGGGCCCACGCATATCTCCATCGGGCAGGAAGCCGCCTCCGTCGGCGCTTGTAGCGTGTTGACGTTCAAGGACTACATAACGAGCACGCACCGGGGCCATGGGGACAGCCTGGCCAGGGGGTGCCAGGCCATACGGGTCATGACCGAGGAGCAAGTCCGCCGGCGCGTTCCGCGCTCGCAAGCGGCTTCTCGGGAGGAACTTCTCGAAGAAGCTCTGGAGGAGCACGTCTATCGTACCATCGCAGAGCTTTTTGGCAAGGAAGGCGGATACTGTAAGGGCCGCGGCGGAAGCATGCACATTGCCGATTTCACCCTTGGGCATCTGGGCGCCAACGCGATTGTGGGGGGGAGCGTCCCGATCGCCACGGGGGCGGCAGTAGGGCTCCGCTACCTGCGCACCGGAGGCATCGTGTGCTGTTTCGCCGGGGATGGCGCCTTCTGCAACGGCGTCGTCCTGGAGTCGGTCAATTTTGCCGCGCAGAGCCAGTTCACCAACGAAATCGCCGGCGAGCATCGCTTCGGCGTCCCCATCATCTTCTTCGTCCTCAACAACCATTACGCCATGACGGGTCGTACGGACAACGAAGTGACGGGCGTCGCACACCTGGCGCGTCGCGCCGCGGGCTTTTCGGACGGCAACATGCACGCGGAGATCGTGAACGGCATGGACGTGCTGGCCGTCCGTGACGCGACCCGGAGAGCCGCAGAAAATTGCCGCAAAGGAGAAGGCCCGGTGTTTCTCGATGTGAACACCTATCGCTTTTACGGGCACTCCTTGAGCGACCCTCGCCTCGAATATCGTACCCGGGAGGAGGAAGCCGCCTGGAAAGCCGTCGACCCCATTAGCTCCTTCGAGCAACAAATGGTGGAATGCGGGATTCTTGACGCGGAGAGATGCGGCGCGCTGGAGGCCCGGGTTCGGGAACGGAACGCGCGCGCGGCCAGGCGGGCGGCCGCGTCTCCTGACCCCGTGCCCGCTGACGTCATCAAGTATATGTACACCGACACTTCCGCCGAGGAGGTCCCAGAAGAATTCCGCAAGGTGCAGATTATCGAAGCGTTACCCCCCATTAAACGGACCAACGGCGAAATCACTTACCGCGACGCGATCAAGGAAGCGCTGATCGAAGAGATGAAGCGCGACGCACGCATTATCGTGTACGGCGAAGATGTGGCTGAATATGGCGGCGCGTTCAAGGTGACGAAGGGGTTGCTAGAAGCTTTTGGTCGCGACCGGGTTTTTAACGCCCCGATCTCCGAGGCCGCGATTTGTGGGACGGGGGTAGGGGCGGCCATGATCGGGTTGCGCCCGGTCGTGGAGCTTATGTACATGGACTTCTTGCTGATGGCGGGCGATCAAGTCAGCAATCAGGCCGCCAAGTGGCATTACATGTCGGGAGCCCAGGTCGAAGTCCCCTTGGTGATTCGCACTTCAGTAGGCGGCGGGAAAGGGTATGGCGGACAACACTCGCAAACGTTCGAGTCCGTGGTTGCGCATATCCCGGGGATGTATGTGGTCTACCCGGCCACACCTTACGACGCCAAAGGCCTGCTGAAATCCGCGATCCGCGATAACAACCCTGTGATGTTTGTGGAGGCTCAACTGCTTTACGGGGAGAAAGGTCCTGTGCCCGAGGACGAATACCTCGTGCCGCTCGGGGTTGCGGATGTCAAGCGTCCGGGGAGCGATATCACCCTGGTGGCCTGGGGGCCGGCGGTTGTCGATGCGCTGAAGGCTGCAGACCGCCTGAAGGCTGAATCCGGTGTCAGCGCGGAGGTTGTCGATCTGCGGAGCCTCGTCCCGCTCGATCTCGAAACCGTGCTGAGGTCGGTGCAGAAAACCGGGCGCTGCGTTGTGGTTAGCCAGGCGGTCCATATTGGCAGCTATACGGCAGAGGTTGCCTCGACGCTTCAGCAGGAAGCGTTTGACTATCTGGATGCGCCCATCGTGCGCCTGGGGGCCAAGAACGGGATCACTCCCCAATCGCACGTCCTCGAGGCTGCGTTTTTCCCCAACGCAGATGACATCGTCGCGGCCGCTAGGGCGATTCTATAGGAAGGAATCACCAGGATGGTTCGACCTGTTGTGATGCCGAAGCTGGGGCAGTCGGAAGAAGAGGCCACGATTGTGCGGTGGCTCAAGAAAGAGGGAGAGGCAGTCGCCAGGGGCGAAATACTTTTCGAAATCGAGACGGATAAAGCCCTGTTAGAAGTGGAAAGCTTCTTCGACGGCACGCTGCTCAAGGTTTTAGTCCCGGAAGGACGGACAGTTCCGGTGCAAGCCATCGTGGCATTCGTAGGCGATCCGGGCGAGCCCCTCCCGGAAGTCCCCCCTGTCAGCACCGTGCCGGAGAAGGGGGAGAGGATCGCGCAGGTAGGGGCGCATGGCCATGCGCCCCTACGTGCTGCCGCGGCGCCATCGGCGAAGGCTCAGGCAGAACGGCCAGCGCTGCGAGAACGCGAGACGCAGCCGGGGGGAATGCCCTTCCCTCCGCCGACCGAGCTGGAACGGCCAGGGGTGTTCAAAATCAGTCCGCGTGCGGCGCGGCTGGCCGAAGAGAGCGTTATCGACCCTGCGCCTATCGCGGGGACGGGTCCCGGCGGGCGAATCTTAGAGCGCGATGTGAAGGCCTACCTGGAGACCAAAGGGTACGACCGGTTGCGGATTACTCCCGCCGCCTGGAAGCTGGCCGCCCGGGAGAACCTCGACGTTCTCAGCCTTCAGCCCAGGGGCGATTCCGGGCGCATTACGCTGGCGGATGTGCGAACGGCCATTGCGGAACGACCGAAGGCGATGACTCGAATGCGACAAGTGATCGCGCAGCGGCTGACTCGCAGCTTTACCAGCACGCCGCACTTTTTCGTGACCGTGTCCGTGGATATGACGGACCTTGAGACCTTGCGGTCGGAGTTAAAGGCGCTCGGACGAGCGTATACGGTGACCGATTTCATACTGAAGGCTGTCGCACTCGCCTTGCAGGAATTCCCGGACGTGAACAGCAGCACGGATGGCGAGAAGGTCTGGTGGCACAGCAGGGTTCACTTGGGCGTGGCGGTGGCGCTCGAGCAAGGGTTGGTGGTCCCTGTGATCCGCGATGCAGATGAATTGGCGCTGCCCGAGATCCATGATCGCGCCAGCGAGCTGACGGCCAAGGCCCGCGTTGGGAAGCTCACACCTGCGGAAATGGCGGGAAGCACGTTCACGATTTCCAATCTAGGTATGCTGGATGTGGAGAACTTCACTGCCATCATCAATCCCGGCGAAGGCGCCATTCTTGCCGTGTCGAGCATCCGGAAGCAACCTGTGGTCAAGGACGATCAACTTGTAGCGCGGTCCATCATGAAGATGACTTTGTCGTCGGATCACCGGATCATCGACGGCGCTCTGGCCGCGCGATTTCTGAACGCGATTAAGGGCAAACTCGAGGAGATAACCTTGTGGAAACGTTTGGCGTAGTGGTTATTGGAGGAGGCCCAGGGGGGTATCCGGCCGCCATCCGGGCCGCGCAACTCGGCGCTACGGTGGCGCTGGTGGAGAAGGAGGAACTTGGTGGAGCCTGCCTGAATTGGGGCTGCATTCCGACCAAGACGCTTCTCGCCTCATCCGCTCTGTACGCACGGATGAAGTCGGCTGGCGAGATGGGCCTCCAAGTTCAAGGCGCGGCGTTTGACTATGGGGCGATGACGGACCGCAAAGACCAGGTGGTACGCACGCTGCGCAACGGGATCAAACAATTGTTGAAGGCCAACGGGATAAAAATCTTCCAAGGAACCGCGTCCTTCAAGGGCCGCAACCGCTTGCTGATCGATTCTCGAGCTGCGACCTCCGACTCCAGTCCGGCCGCGGTGGTCATCGGTGCGGAGAAGACCATCATTGCTACGGGGGCGACCTCGGCAATGCCCGATTTCCTGCCGCGGCACGAGCGTGCAGTCGATAGCCGGTTGTTTCTGGAGCGCAAGTCCTTGCCTTCAAGCGCCGTGGTGTTGGGAGGTGGCGCCATCGGGTGCGAGTTCGCGTGCCTGCTTGCGCAACTCGGCGTGCGGGTCACGGTCGTCGAACTCCTGGAGGATATTCTTTGGAGCCTGGATGCTGACGTCCGCCGCGAACTGCGTCGGCAAATGGAAAAAACTCTCGGCATGCGCATTCTCACCGGGGTGACCCTGGAAGAGATTACTGCGGACGACCGGTGTATTCGCGGCAGGGCTGGCTCGGATTGGGTGGAGGCCGAACTACTGCTCGCCGCCCTAGGCCGCAAGCCCGTCACGGAAGAACTCAAGCTGGAAAATGCCGGACTGACCACAAACGCGGAGGGTTTTATCGAGGTGGATGAGTACGGGAGGACCCAAGTGGCGACGATTCACGCCATTGGGGATGTCACGGGAGGTCCGAAACTGGCCCACGCGGCCACCTCGCAAGGTCTGGTTGCCGCTGAGAATGCCTGCGGCCGGCACCTGCGCAAGAATGAGTCATACGTTCCCAACTGCATCTTCACTTCCCCGGAGATTGGGACCGTCGGCCTCAGCGAGCAGGAGGCTCACCGCCAAGGGAAGGAAATCAAGACGGGAAAGTTCATGCTCGGAGCGCTGGGGAAGGCGCTCGCTATGGGTGAGCCGATGGGATTTGTAAAGTGGATTGCGGACGCCGAGACCGATCAACTGCTGGGAGCGCACGCAATCGGTCCCCATGCCACCGAGCTAATCGCGGAAGCCACTACCGCCATCCGCGCCGAGTTGACGGCGGCTGAACTAGGCCGCACCATTCACGCGCACCCAACCTTGGCCGAGGCCTGGATGGAAGCTGCGCATGTGCTTCTGGGCGAACCGATCCACGCGGTTCCCAGGCGGAGAAAATAGCGGGCAGCCGTAGGGCCAAGGCTTGCCTTGGCCAAAACGGGGATGGGACCATTCCTCGCTGTGGCCGGGGCAAGCCCCGGCCCTACAAGAGCGGCCGGAAGAGGCCTTCGAGGTCTTGGAATCCGGCCTCGCACCACTGCCTTAATCGACGTCGACCATCTTGGATGAGGCTAAGCACAGCCTCCTTCTCGCTTTCCTCAGCCACAATCGGACCCCAGAGTCGATTCAGAGAGCCAACCGCCGCGGCATCTTGCTCCAGGGTGGACCGATCCAGGACTGCCAGCGCCGCCGCGGCCCCAAAAGCATAGCGAAGGGGTTGCACCCTCTGCTGGAGCGCCACTCGCATGGTGCCGACCAGACGATCCTCCCATCCTAGTTTGCGCTCCGGGTCTCGGCCTACCCGCTCCACGGTATCGCGCAGATACGGATTAATCATCCGGGCAAGAAGGTCGTCAGCGTATTCACGATAACCTTCCCGAGTAAATAGAGGATCAACGCCGGCATGTTTGCGAATCAAGGTTTCCCCCGATTCCTGGATAAAGGCAGCTCGCAGGAAGGAAAGCATATCGGGCATTTGACCGAGGTCTCGGATGTATTGGACGCCTCGCATGGCGCCTACGTACGCCGCCAGTGCATGCGTCGCGTTGTGGCCGTAGAGCTTTGCCTCCTCAAACGGGAGGAGGTCATACTTCTCCTCGAAGACCGTGATCCCTCGCCGAAAAGGAGGAGCGCCGTTTATCTCGTTGAAACTGATCTTCGAGATAAGGATGCGGTTGAAAGCCTCCACGAGGAAAGCTCGTCGATCCTCAGGAGTAATCGTCGCCAGCCCTTGTGCGCGCACCTCCTCCGGGTCGGAAACAATGCCACTCATTTTCCCGATCACCGTATTGAGGAATTGGACCGACGAGCGCACGGCCTCCTGTTCGTCCTCCGGGACCTCCTCAAAGACTTTAGCTTGCAAGATCTCCGCTGCATGGTTGTGGTTTTCTGCGGCGTAAACGATCGCCCGAGGGCCATGCGCAGTCGCCTTTTTTCTGAGTCCTTCGGCCAGGATGCGATGGATGCTTCCCGGGCCCGCCGAGGCGTAGTGCTGAACGCTGGGCACGGCGGTGGCGATTTCTTCCGCTTCTGCCACCGCTCGGACCAGGCGCTTCCGGTCGGGTTCGGAAGCCGGGTCCTCGATCTCCACTGGTCCAACCTCGGCGATTTCCACGTGGTGGGAGTGAGCGATGTTAACCCGGAACCGCCCGCCTGCCTGTCGGACGGCACTTACAACGTGCGGCAGTACTTCCGCCACCACCAGGCGGCGAAAGCCGCCGGAACGGAAGGCTTCGAAGAGGAAAAGCCCGGCTTGGATGGGGCCAAGACCGAAGCCGACATAAGTGCGATTTCCCGTCAGGGCCACGCCTCAGTGCTCGCTTCCCTGCAAGTATTGGGCCTCGTCCTGGGCCATCCAGGATTTTACCCTTAAGATTTCACGTGTCCGTCGATGAGGATAAACCACCGCCTTGCCGTCGATCTCCTGCGCCTTGATCATGTGCAGAAAATCGAGCGCATGGTCCAGATCACCAATGCGCGTGATGTGAGCTCCGGCATCGATTTCCTTGGCTGCCATCAGCTCCAGCGCTCGCGCAACATCCCAGGGCGAACCGCCGCTGGAGCCGGTCACATTGATTTCCTTGTAGTGGACGATTCCCGTGTCCAGTCCCACGATGTCTTCTCCCTTTTTCAGTCCACCAAAAAGGTTCAGAACGCCGCCCCGCGTGGCCAGATTCTGAGCGCTCTCGATGACCTCGGGCGAGCCCACCGCCACAATAACGTCATCTGCCCCCGCGTAGCCTGTCAGCTCGTCCACAACCCTCTTCAGGTCGCCCGTAGCAGGGTTGACCGTATGAAGTGCAGTCCCTAACTTCTCCGCGCGCGGTCCAAAGAGACTTTTCACCAACTCGAGACGCGACTCCACCAGATCGCAGGACACGATGGCGCGAGGCCGGTAGCTCATGGCCAGGTCCACATGCATGCGGCCCATAGCTCCGGCGCCGACAATGACCGTCACCCCGCCGGGCTTCAGCCCTTTCATAACTTCCCTGGGACAAAGCGGGTTGGCTTGCCTCAAGTGGAGATGGTGGTCTTGCGCCGAGATGACGCACGAAAGGGGTTCACTCATTGCCGCATGCGAGTATGGAAATGCCGGATCCGGAACCGGGAGAAGACAGCCGGCGGCCAGAACCTCTTCGGTGATGAGGATGTACTCCGACAGGTGCCCCGCTAACGTATAACCGACCGCAACTTTTTCGATCCCTTTACCTTCGTCTCGATAGCGCTCGCGGTGAAGGATTGGTGCGTGGTCCACTGCGGGCTGGATGACGTATCGTTCCCCAGGGCGGTAACGGTCACGCAGGTCAACTCCGACTTCACGCAGCGTTACCGAACCTTCGTCACCGAGAATGAGGGGATAGCGGCCGATGTCCCACCCGTAGACCAGCTTGTGATCGGCCCCTTGTTCAATCAGCTTCAGGAGAGAAGTGCAAATCCCCGCAGCGTCGACACGGGCCAGCAACTGCTGAGGCCCGGGACGAGGAGTTGGCACCGTGTCCACTCTCAGGTGCTCAAACCCAACGCCATCCAAGACTAGGGCGCGCATCTTCGCCGGAACTTGGTGCGACGAACCCAGCGTCTCGTCCCGGGCCGTATCCGTGGCACGGCCATCCTGGCCGTGACGAGTCACGGGCGGGACGCCCGTGCCACGCGGTGAAGATACCGGCTGATCGGACTTTGGTTTTTGGGGCATCGTCGCTGCTCCGTCTTCATAAGAGGGCATGGTCGAACCAGACCTTCCATCAAACCATCGAGTCTGGCCGTTCCGATGCGGATTATACCCCGATCCCCGAGTCCCGATGCCTGGGAGGTCTGCCAGTCTTATCTTCGCGGTGCTGGGCGCGTCTGCTCGCGGCAACCTGGTGTGTAGTGGCGGTCTACTGTCTGCCGTCACTTGAGCGCCGCGAGCCCTGCTACGCCCGCGATGGCAGGGCGGCGCGATCCCTGTACCAGTCCTGCACCGCCTTGGGAATCTCGATGAGGTTCTCGACGGGAGTCCGCAAGGGGATAGCGCACTCCGGCCCAATGATGTGCACGCCGGCTTCGAGATTCTTGTAGACTTCCTGTCGAACCTCCTCCGGCCCTTCGGAAGCAAGCGTCCGAGGGGCGTTGATGCTTCCCACCAGAGCCAAACGATTGCGCATGACCCGCACCGACTCACCGGGATCGTTCTTGGAATCGAAATGAAAGGCTGCGACTCCCGTTTGCGCGATGTAATCCATCCGGTCTAGAGTTCGCCCACAGATATGAAGAATCACCGGCGCCGGCAGCCTTTGGACCAGTTCGCTATGAAGATCGCGTAGGAACCTCAGGTAATACTGGGCACTAACCAAGTCTCCCGTAGCGTGGTCGGCCAAGGTCAGAGCGTCGGCGCCGGCCTCAATCTGGGCAAGTCCAAACTGCACGGTCACTTCCTTCAGCTTGTGCAGGCAGACCTTCGTCTTCCCCGGGTCATCCACGGACAGCAGGAGGAACTGCTCGACCCCGAAGCAGTGGTATGCCAGCGTCCACGGGCCCATGCATTTGCCGAGGATGGCCACCTCGTCGCCGAATCGCCTTTTCAAGATCTTGATAGCCTCGAGCACGCACTTGGTATTGTCGTGGGTGAGCAGATTTGAGGGGATACGGATCTCTTCAGGACCCCGCCAGATCGGCTCCCTCATCTTTACCGTAGGCCAGTTGTCCTTTCCGTCCCACTGAATTTTGCATCCCAGGACGGAAGATTCCTGGACGACTGAGAAAACCGGCATGATGGTGTCGAAACCGAGCCCGGTATAGCCCGTAGCTGCCAAGCGCGCCATCGAGTCGGGTATGCGGTTGGCATCCGGGAAGGGCGCGCCCACCAAATCCATGAGTTCGACAGTGGCAACCGAGGTGGGATTGCACACTGGCGCTCGATCCACCGCTTCCCGGCGCAAGGCAGCCAGAACACGTTGGCGACTGTTCATCGGGCCGACCGATTCGGTATCTGCTCGCATCCAAATCCTCCCTCACAGACAGGCAAATCTGCCGGCGCGCGTGACGCCTGAACCTTCACATTCGTGGATTGGAAGATGCTGGCGCACAGCACTCAATCGCGAGCTGGGATGAAGTACCCATGCCAGACGGTTTCCACCTCCGCTGCCATCCTCGCCGAGATGAACACTTCCACCTCTTGCGCCCGATCAGAAGGGCTCACGGCAATCCGCCATCCCTGCCAGGGAACTGCGAAGGTCGCTTGAGGCACGACGGTTTCCAGAGCAGCCTCCTTTCCACATATCTGGACTTGTGCCGTGAAATGCCGCCCGACGTCCTCCATGGGGGCACAAAGACCGCCCTTACGCATCTCAAGGGTGATCGCTGCAATTCCTCCGGCTTTGTTGGGTGGCACCTGGCACTCCACTGCGAGCGAGCGCTTAGGGGGCAGAAGAGCGCGGTCGGATTCATTAACTCCCATTTCGAGTGGCACCTGTAGCGACGCAGTGGGTTTGGGGGTAATCGAGAGGGGCAGTTCGCGGCTAGCTTCAGCGAAGGACGCTGGCATGGCTTTGCTCGCGAAGGAGCGATTGAGCGACGCGGGCGTTCCGGCCGGCACCACCTCCAGCAGCACAATCTCGCATGGACGTAGGCTGATGGATGCCGTGTTCTCAAAGTGGGGCTTTTCTCCGATCAGCCGCGTCGGGTCCGGGTACCACCGGTAAACATCCCATTGGCCGCTCTCTGGCAATCCCCAGAGGGGACCTAACTGTAGCGTCAGCGAAGTGTCGGACCAGGAGTAATTGTTGAGGGCAAGGAAGGCTCGCTTGCCATTGCCGCACGCATACCCGTAGGGCTCGTGCTTGCAAGGGTTGCCGACGATGAACCTGGGGTTGCCGAAGCAGTCGGGCCGCTCCTTGAGCAGGGCAATGAAGTCGGCCATTTGGGCGCGCTCCAGCGCGGAGAGCGAGCCGTCGTCGGACCAGGGCTGGGCCAGCAAGCTGCCCCGGCAGATATCCATGACAAAGCCTTCCTGCCAGCGTTCCTTGCCGATGCTGCTGTTCCAGCGCCAGTTGGATAGCCACACACCCAGCGAGTCTTTTCCCAGCGCGGGGATGTCCTCCGCCCACCAGTGGGCCTGATCGAGGCTGATCGTTACGCTGTCCCGCACGTAGAGCGCCGGCGATGCCGCGGGGTGAGCAGCTTCGATCTGGAGGCCAGGCTCGAAGAGGGTATCGGCGTGGAGCAACCACCAGGGCGACCTCGCGCCCCAGTAGAGCATCAGGAACAGTTCCGGACATTCGCGATCCAGATCGCGCAGGATATCGATAAACGCGCTTTGGATGGCTTCCGTCGAGTACAGGCCCGGCAGGTGATTGTGCGCCGGGTTATAGCAGACGGCGGAGGTGCCGTCCGGTTTCAACAGGCGCAGATGATTCCTGCGGATGTGCTCGCGGAAGGCCGTGGTGAACATGGTCTTGTAGGGGTCCGCCGCCAGGCACAGCCATTTCTCATCGTCGCCGTAGGCGGGGTCGTGGGTGTAGTCGTCGGCGACAACCGGGTTGGCGCCGATACTCCAGGAGGCGAGAGAAGTACTTGTCCAGAGGCCCAGATGGATCCCCAACGCTTCGAGCTTGTTCCGGATGTTCTCAAAACCGTTGGGGAAGCGCTTCGGATCGGGCCGTTCCGCATCGCCCTGCGGGTCGCGCCACAAGTCGACGCTGTAGATATCGTAACGGGCGCCCGCTTTTTGCTCCGCTGCGACCACCTCCTCGATCTGCCGGAGAAGAAACTCTTCCGTGCCCGTCCAGAATCCTCCGTCCGGCCAGCTTCCAAAGGAGTCGAAGATCGCGAAGGCCTTGTCGTGCCCGCGCCGGACGCGGCGCATGCGGCCCACGATATGCTCAAGGAACCGCCGCCGCGCCTCCTCAGCGGCCGCCACGCCGAGGACCGTTTCCATGCAGGCAAACCGCTCTCCTGAGCGCAACTTCCTGCCGGGATACTGCTTGAGGCGGACCACTCCGTCCTGTCCGGTGGCCCACCCGGAAGGATGGGCGACCGAAGCGAAGAATTGATTCTTGATATAGACCGGAAAGCCTTGTTCTCCTTCCGAGACGGCGAGTCCCGTGGAGTAGGTTCCCAGCCTGACGTTCATCACGCGGATCTCGGAACTGCCGGCGTTCCGTATCTCCGCCAATTTGTGCAGGACGGGCTCAGCGGTGTTCCAGCGATACGTGACGAAGACGGAAAGCGCGGGTTCGTCGCCGCGCAACGTCACCACAAACTCGGCCGCTTTTCCCTCGCGCTTTGTCTCGACCCCGGTGACGCGCAGCTTCGGGGTGTGCAACGATTTGCCTACCACGAGGTACTGTTCGAACTGGCCGGGCCAGTAATAGCGGAAGGTGAAGGAGCGCGCCTGCTGCGGGTCCACCTCATTGAGCCGGGCGGTGCGGGTTACCAGGCCGGAGAGCTGAAGGGTAATCACGTTGTCCTGTCCGAACCGGAGATGCGGGTAGATGGCACTGTCCGGGCCGAGATTGAAGACGCCCGGCTCGTGCCACCGGCCGTGAGGTTCCCTGACGCCAACTTCCTGCCCATTGATGAACACGCGCATGAAGGCGTAGTCGTACAGGCCCACGCCTCCCAGCACCAGGCAAAGGCCTTTGCCTGGCGCGTCCGACGGCAGAAAGACGTGAGTCCGGGCCCAGTAGTAATCGTGGAAGACCGGGATCTCCGTGTCATACGAGGAGACCGGCGTAACCCGTCCCGGCCAGCCTGTATCATCGAACCAAGTCGAGGCAAAACCTTTGAGGTAACCTTCATCCCGGTCCGGCCCCGCGGCGCTCGAGCGCAGGTGCATGATGCGCCAGCCGGTGATGAACAGCCTGTGCTCGGACGCGTCCAGGTCCACTTCGATTTCTGGATGCCTGCCGAGGGAGAGAGAGCTTCCGGTCAGCCGATTCAGCCACGACTCGGCCGTGAGGCCGTCGGAAAAATCGACCTTGTAGGCGAATGCTGGCGAGACGAGTTCGCGCTGTGGCCCGTGCCCCAACACGCGGCACGGCGTCTCTGTTGTTGTATTTCTGTCGGCGGCCAACATCGTTTTCGGAACCTGAGCGACTTGCAGGGGGGACACTGCCGCCGCGGCCCCAGCCATTAGTTTCAATACATCCCGCCTACTGGTTTTTCCACTCATCGGATTTGTATCCTGGGGGGCAGCCCTCGGCCGCGCCGGTGTCACCCGAAGTGCCCGCACATCTGAGCGTTGGCTACCCTCGACCACCTGCAAAGCCCCACTGTGCTCTCCTGCGAAGCCCTGGATCTCCTCTAAGCAGGCACGGCTACGACCTTACCCAGATCGAACCACCCTTCCATCCTCGTATTTTCGCCTGCCCGCTGGCGAACAAACCAGAGAACACCGGGGACGCCAGCTTTTCCGAGGGCAACGAAGCTTGCGTCTCCGCGCATCGCCGGAACTGGTCATGAGGCCAGTTGATCGTCCCACACTGCGAGATGGTCCGCAACGACTTACGCGAGCTGGCCGGGAAGCCACAAAAGTCCGGCAACTCTTCGCCGGCCTCCTCTAGTACTTGGTGGCGCAAGGTCGCGCAAGCAAGGGCTGCCGTTACAGAGATTACGCCAGGACAGCCCGCTGCGGCGGGCGCTACCTCTTGCGCCCTCTGGCATGGGCGCCTCGAGCGGCCAGGCAGAGATTCCGGTTACTTGCAATTCTCGCGCGTGACCGGGCCGCCGGGTGTGCTTAGCGTGTACGCGAAAACGCAACTGCCACCCAGTTCGGAATAGACGTACAACTTTTTCTGAGCAGGATAATACACCGTCAATTGTGAACCAAAGACGTACGCCACCGGGGGAACCTCCGCACCAGCCTGCGCGGCGCGGCCTTTGCTCAGCAGCGCTCCGGCAAGCAGCAGGATGACCGCAGAAGCGACGAAATAGAGTTGTGAGTGTTTCATTTCTTTTCTCTCCTCGTTCTGTTAAGGCGCCGTGCACCTCTGCAACTTCCGTATTGCGCCTGATCCTTGATTTTCGGAACCGCTCTCTTTAACATGATCTGCTTCGCCTTAAGGCTTTTTTGCCGGCAGACTGGTGATTGGCGCCTGTGCGCAGAGCGCAATTTGTGCCCGTCACGCTGACCCTGCCGGAAGCTGTAGCTGTTCTATTCAAGAAACCAAGGAGTCCCATGAGGTCCCTGATTTCCGTTTGTTCGATGCTCTTTCTGATCGGCGCGGGTATCCTTGCAGGGACGCGCGCCTTTCCGGCCGTGGCACATCCGTCCGGCGCAGCCATTTTCAAGCACCGCTGCGCGGCGTGCCACGGGGTTGGAGGTAAGGGGTCCCCAGGCCTCAACGCCCCAGACTTTACCGATCCGAAGTGGCAAGCCTCGACCACGGACAAGACCATGACAGCCATCATCAAGCTCGGCAAGAAGGGAAGTGGAATGCCGGCCTTTGGCAACATGCTGAAAGAAGAGGAAATAACCGCTGTCGTGGCTTACCTCCGGTCGTTGAACAGAAGCAAAAAGAAGTAGCCCCTGGGTCGTTGCGGCTCTTCGCCGCAGGCTTCCGCCCGCGCCGCTATTCCTGCAGAGGGGGAACCGATGGACAAAGTACGCGTCGGGCTCGTCGGTGGCGGATTTGTCTCGAACATCCACGCCGAAGCCTTTCAGGAGGTACCCGGGGCCACGCTGGTGGCTGCCTGCGCGGTGCCTCAGACCCTAGCTGAGGAGTTTGCCCGGAAATGGAAGATTCCCTTCGCCACGAGCGATTACCGCAAGCTCCTGGAGCGCTCGGACGTGGACATGGTCGTTTTGGGGATTCCCAACGACCTGCACCGCGAGGTGACAGTTGCTGCGGCCGAGGCGGGAAAGCATGTGGTCGTCGAAAAACCCCTGGCGCATACGCTCGAGGACGGGCGGGCGATGGTGGAAGCTTGCAAGAAAAGCCAGGTTAAGTTGATGTACGCCGAGACACTTTGCTTTTCGCCCAAATACGCACGCGCCAAACAACTGGCCGAGGAAGGCGCCGTCGGCAAGCTGTACATGCTCAAGCAAGGCGAAAAGCATTCTGGGCCGCATGCCGACTGGTTCTACGACGTCCGGCGCTCGGGCGGCGGCGCCATCATGGACATGGGGTGTCACGGCATCGAGTGGGCCCGATGGATGTACGGCAAGCCCCAAGTGAAGAGCGTTGTGGCCCATTGCCAGCACGTTTATCACACGCGCACGCGAGGCGAAGACAACTCCGTGATCATCCTCGAGTTTGCGGGCGGCGGGATTGCCGTCATCGAAGATAGCTGGGTGAAGCACGGCGGCATGGACGACCGCACGGAACTTTATGGAACCGGAGGCGTCATTTATTGCGACCTGCTGCATGGCAGCTCCATGGAGACTTACAGCCTCAACGGCTACGGCTACGCTATGGAGAAGGCCGGCGAAACCAAGGGATGGACTTTCACCGTGTTTGAAGAGTCCCACATTTACGGATTTCCGCACGAGCTGCGGCACTTCACCGAGTGTGTACTGAACGATCTGACGCCGCGCGAGACAGGCGAAGACGGCGTCGCTGTCCTGGAGATCATCTACGCCGCGTATGAATCGGCGGGCTCGGGACGGAAGATAACCTGGCCCTACGAGCTGAAGGATCCCGGTGAAGTCCCAGTCAACTTCTGGCTCAAGGGTCAAGGACGCTGAAAGCGGTGGCGTCAGGGGGAGGCAACGCGTCGCTCCTGCAGTGAGCCGGGACGGCGATCAGGCATCGGCGCTGCAGGCGGCGGCTTGCCATTTTAAGGAGTTGAGGATAGCATCAACGCTAATCGTATCCTGTGGTGGGGGGTAAGACCCGAAATTGGACCCTTCGCCGGACTGCATTGTCGAGTTGCGCAACGTCAGCAAGCGCTACGGCGACCAAACGGCGCTGGAGGATTTCTCGCTGGCGGTGCGGCGGGGCGAATTCCTGACCTTGCTGGGTCCGAGCGGAAGCGGCAAGACCACGCTACTCCGGCTGGTCGCGGGCTTTGAGCAGCCGCAGGCCGGGCAAATCTTCATCGATGGGCGCGACGCCTCCCCGCTGCCGCCTTATCGGCGCAATGTGAATACGGTTTTCCAGCACTACGCCCTTTTTCCCCACCTCAGTGTTTTCCGCAACGTGGCTTTCGGACTGGAGCAGAAGAAGTTGCTCCCCGCTGAAATCCGGCGGCGGGTGCGGGCGATCCTCGAGCTGGTGGAGTTGCCCGGTAAGGAGGACCGCTATCCCCATCAACTGAGCGGCGGCGAGAGGCAGCGCGTGGCGCTGGCGCGGGCGCTAGTCCTCGAACCCGCCGTCCTGCTCCTCGATGAGCCCCTCGGCGCCCTCGACCAGAAGCTCCGCCAGCAGATGCAAGTGGAACTCAAACGCCTGCGTCAGCGCCTGGGCATCACTTTCCTCTTCGTCACTCACGACCAGGAGGAGGCCCTGGTGATGTCGGACCGGGTGGCCGTCATCAACCGCGGGCGTTTGGAGCAAGTGGGCAGCGGCGAGGAGATCTATGAACGGCCGCACACGCCTTTTGTGGCGGAGTTCATGGGCGTCGAGAACTTCTTCCAGGTGCGCTGCGTCGCTCACTCGGAGGAAGGCTCCCGGTTCGAAACGCCTTCGGGTCTGAAGCTCTGGGCGGGGAATTCCTCTTTCCTTCCACCGGGTTCGGCGGCCACCCTCGCCGTGCGTCCGGAATCGCTGCGCCTCTCGCTCGAACCTCCCGCCGCGAGCGCCGTCCCCATGAATCTGCTGGAAGGGGAAGTGGTCGAGGCGATTTACGAGGGCGGAAGACACCGCTGGGCTGTGCAGCTCACCAGCGGCCAGCGCGTGGTTGTCCGCCAGTCCAACGCCGCGAGCAAGCTGGCCGCCGATGGCGGGGCTCGCAGAGCCAAGGTGTTCGTCTCGTGGGATGCGGCGAAGAGCTTGGTGTATGCCCGTGACGATTCTCCGCCGCAATAGCCACCTTCCTGCCGCAGCGCTGAACTCTGCACTTGCATAGCGCCTCCCCGGATTGCAAACCGCCACGCCTTCCATTATGGTCTTACGTTCGTGTCCTGATGTTTCGCTTTACCGGGGGGAGTGGAACATGCCGATCCAAAAGATAGGTCTGATCTTACTCATGGCATGCTGTGTCCCCCGCATTCCTCTCCAGGGGCAGGATTACAACTTGATGCCGCAGCCGGCGGAGTTGTCGCCTGGGCAGGGCAGGCTGGTGGTCGACAACACGTTCCGCGTGGCGCTAACAGGTTTCGACGAGCCGCGCCTCGAGGCAGCCGTGCAGCGCTTGGTGTGGCGCCTGTCGAAGCAGACGGGAATCCGGATGAACGACGAAGTCGAACCGGATCCCACTCATGTGACGCTGGAAATCCATTGCGACCATGCGGGCGAGCGGGTGCAATCGGTGCGAGAAGACGAATCGTACCAGCTCGCAGTCACTGCTCAGCATGCGCGCCTTTCGGCGCCCACGCCGGTGGGCGTGCTGCGCGGCATCGAAACGTTCCTGCAACTGGTGGATTTGGACGCGCACGGTTTCGGCGTGCCAGCCGTCGAAATCCGCGACCGTCCCCGCTTTGCCTGGCGAGGGTTGCTCATCGATGTTTCCCGCCACTGGATGCCCGAGCCGGTCATCAAGCGCAACCTCGACGCCATGGCCGCCCTCAAGCTGAACGTCCTGCACTGGCACCTGTCCGATGACCAGGGGTTCCGCATCGAGAGCAAGAGGTTTCCAAAGCTCCACGGCATGGGGTCTGAGGGGCATTACTACAGCCAGGAACAGGTGCGCGACATCATCGCCTACGCGCGGGAGCACGGCATCCGCGTTGTCCCGGAATTCGATATGCCGGGTCACACCACGGCGTGGTTCGTCGGGTATCCGGAGCTGGCCAGTGCTCCGGGGCCGTATGTCATCGAGCGTGCCTGGGGCATTTTCGATCCCTGCATGGACCCCACACGAGAGGAGGTGTACAAGTTTCTCGACGCCTTCGTCGGCGAAATGGCAGCCTTATTTCCCGATGAGTACTTTCACATCGGGGGCGACGAGGTCAACGGCACACAATGGGACCACAGCTCTCGCGTCCGGTCTTTCAAGCAGGCGCACGGCCTGAAGGACAACGCCGAGCTGCAAGCCTACTTCAACCGCCGCATTCTCCCCATCGTCCAAAAACATGGAAAGAAAATGATTGGCTGGGATGAAATCTTCCGTCCAGACCTTCCCAAGAACGTCGTGGTGCACTCCTGGCGCGGGCAGAAATCCCTGGCGGAGGCTGCCCGGCAAGGCTATATGGGGATTCTTTCTTCTGGCTATTACCTGGGCGATATGCAGCCTGCATCGTTCCATTACGCGGTTGACCCGCTGGAGGGCGAAACCGCCGGCCTGACCCCGGAGCAGCAAGCTCGCATCCTGGGTGGGGAAGCCTGCATGTGGTCTGAATACGTGACGGCCGAGAATATCGATGGGCGCATCTGGCCACGCGCAGCCGCCATTGCGGAGCGGTTCTGGTCTCCCGAGCCGGTGAAAGATGTGGACTCGATGTCTCGGCGCCTCGCCAGCGTCAGCCGCCATCTGGAATGGTTGGGGCTGACGCACCGCTCGAGTTACACCTTGATGCTCGAACGCTTGACGAACCTGAATCCGCCGGGGGCACTCAGGACGCTTACCGAGGTCCTGGAACCCTCCAAAGCGCGGAGCGACGCCCCCCTGTACACCAGCCTCACACCGCTCAACCGCTTGGTGGATGCCACTCCCCCGGAGAGCGACGCCGCGCGCGAGTTCGCCCGCCTCGTGGCCAACCTGAGCACTAATAAGGACAAGGTCCGCCGGCAGCTCACGCTTTGGCGCGAAGGCCAAGCCGAACTGCTGCCGGTCATGCAGCGTTCCGCGCTCCTTCAGGAAGCTGTGCCCTTAGCGGAGGATGTTGCCGCGCTGGTGGCGACGGGCCTGGAGGCCCTGGACTTCATGGACGCTGGCAAGCCCGCCCTGGCCGCCTGGGTGACGGAACACCTCGCGCTGCTGGACCGCGCCGCTAAGCCTCGGGCGGAGTTGCTCATCGCGATTGTTCCCTCCATCCGCAAATTGCTCGAGGCAGCCAGGCATTGATTGGCGAAGGGTCTGACTCGCGTCTCGAAACACGAATCCCGTCCCGCGTGTCCTCCCTGAGGAATACAAAAGGAGTTATGTCATGTGCCCTGTCACTGGATCACAGCTATTAACCCTTGCCCTGGCGCTCGCCCTCTCCAGCTACCCTCGAGATGACTCGAATCCCGAGCCCTGGACCGCCCACCCCACGGCAACGGCGCTCGCCTCCGGCGCCGCTCAATCCGCCTCTGTACAAACGAAGGAGACCATTCTCTGGCCGGAGGGAGCGCCAGGGGCCGCAGGCAACGGCGATGCTGATCGCCCCTCCCTGCTCCTCTTTGTGCCTCCGGCTGTCCCCAGCCCACGCAGTGCCGTGGTCGTCTGTCCGGGAGGGGGATACGCCGGGCTGGCCTTGGACTATGAGGGGGCGCAAGTCGCCGAATGGTTGAATGCGCAGGGGCTTGCGGCCTTCGTCCTCAAATACCGCCATGCGCCGCGCTACCACCATCCGGCTCCGCTGCTCGATGCGCAGCGCGCGTTGCGTTACGTCCGGTGGCACGCCTCGGAATTCGGCGTTGCGCCTGACCGCATCGGCATTTGGGGCTTTTCTGCGGGCGGGCACTTAGCGGCGACGGCGGCAACCCACTTTGACGCTGGGGATCCCGGGGCCGCGGACTCCATCGATCGTGTGAGTTCGCGTCCGGACTTCCTGATTTTGGCATATCCCGTCATCTCCTGCGTCGAGCCGTATGCCCATGTGGGGTCCTGCCAAAATTTGCTGGGCGAGCATCCGGAACCCGGACTGGGCGAGAGCGTCTCCAACGAAAGACAAGTTACGGCCCGGACGCCGCCAGCGTTTTTGTTCCACACTAGCGACGACAACACCGTGCCACCGGAAAACAGCGTGGCATTCTATTTGGCACTGAGAAAGGCGGGCGTACCAGCGGAACTCCACGTCTATACCCACGGCCGACACGGGGTCGGGTTGGCCCTGAACGACCCCGTCCTGTCTTCCTGGGTGCGACGGTTGGCGGAGTGGTTGCGCGCACGGGGACTGCTGCCTGCCAGCCCACCTCCCTCCACCACACCATCCGCGGCCACACCCAAAGCGCGGTAGCATGGGCATCCTGCCCATGCGCACGGCGGCAGTTTGAAAATCGCCCAACCTGGCGTTCCGGACTGCCGACTGCCTACTTTCCTGTTTGGCTCCGGGTGGTCCGGGTTAGGTAGGAAGCTACAGCGAATTGACCGTGTGCGCCCGATTGTGGAAAATGTTTGACAAATGGTAATTCGCGAGGGCAAATCCGAATTACGTGGGCCGCCAAGGCGCTCGACGCTTGGTTCTGCACGGTACGGTGCAGGGTCAGGAGAGCGGCGGCCGTAGCTTTCATCTACGCCCGGGGGTGTGGGATTCGGGTTACGAAACGGAGGTTGGCATGAATAAGCAGGAGATGATACTTGTGACCGGCGCGACGGGGCAACAAGGTGGGGCTGTCGCCTCGCGGTTGTTGTCGAAAGGCTACAAGGTAAGGGCCATGACCCGCAAGCCGGAAAGCGAAAAAGCGAAGGCGCTGGCGGCGCAGGGCGCAGAGATTGTGCGTGGCGACCTGGATGATCCACAATCCATCGAGCGCGCGCTGGAGGGCGTCTGGGGTGCGTTCGCCGTCCAGAACACTTGGGAGAGCGGCGTTGCACGCGAGGAAGAGCAGGGCAAACGCTTTGCGGAACTGGCGCGCAAGGTGGGCGTCCAGCACTTCGTCTATTCCTCGGTCGGCTCAGCGCACCGCAAGACTGGCATCCCTCACTTTGACAACAAGTGGCGGATCGAAGGGACCGTGCGGGCGCTGCGGTTTCCCTCGCACACGATCCTGCGGCCGGTGTTTTTCATGGAGAACTGGATCTCGCCGTGGTTCAAGCCCGGCATCGATCAGGGCAAGCTCATGATCGGCATCCGGCCGACCACCGTGTTGCAAATGATCGCTGTGGACGACATCGGCAAATTTGGGCTGCGCGCGTTTGAGCGTCACCAAGAGATGAATGGCGTCGCGCTCGAACTTGCCGGCGACCAGCACACCATGCCGGAGACCGCGGAGATCCTGGGCAAAGCCGCCGGCAGGAAGATAGAGTTTGTACCGGTGCTGATCGCGGAGGTACGCAAGTTTAGCGAGGATTACGCCATCATGCTGGAATGGTTCGACCGTGTCGGCTACGAGGTCGATATCCCCGGGCTCGCCCATAAGTTCGGCATCCGCCTGACGACGCTGGCCGAGTGGGCCCGGCGAGCCAACTGGCAGTGAGCCAGGAAGCAGGAGTCAGAAGTAAGAAGGACACAGAAGCCAGCCAGGGTAAATCCGAAGTATGAATTAGCCGCTGCGGCGAGCGCGCAGGGCGGGACCGGAACGCGTGCCGGTTGCGAAGCCCGATCCTGGCTTTCGTCGGAGCGATTAGATTCTTTCGCCTTCGGGATCGGGGCGAAGAGACTACTGACCTGAACTTGGGGATCGGGGTTATACTTTTCTCCGCCCGATTGCTGGCGAAAAAGGTACCGGAGGTGGGATGATGACCAAGAACGACTTCTACGAGTGTGTGATGGAAGCTTACCGGCCGACGGAGACTCTCATCCGCATGGTTCCGCCCGACAAGCTCGAGTGGCGGCCCGGGCCCAAGTTTATGAGTCTGGGCCAGGTTATTTGCCATCTCAGCGATGGCCTGGGCGCCGAGTTCCGCCGCCTGATCACGGGTGATTGGCCTTCCATGGAACAAATGGCCGTGGCCATGAAACTCGAAAACCTGCCGTCGTGCACTGTTGACGAAGCGGTGAAGAAACTGCAAAAGGACAGGACAGTATTGCGCGAGGTCCTGGATGGCATCAGCGAAGAGGATTTTGCGCACAAGATCGTGTCCGTGCCGTGGGGATGGCAAGCGAAGCTGGAGCGGATGGGAGTCTCCTTTCGCGAGCATTTCACCAACCACAAGATGCAGCTCTTCGTTTACCTGAAGCTGCTGGATTTGCCCGTGAGTACTGAAACGCTGTACTAAGTACAGCATTTCGTAATTACGGTGACGTATTCGAACTGGGGTTCTGCGGATCCCCTCACCTCCTGTCCCCTCTGTCCGTCAACTGACGGACCGAGGGTGGTCCCGCGCTGCGGGACAGGGTGAGGGGGTCCCGAATACGTAATCGAACTTACGAAATGCGGTGCCAAGTTTCGGAGGCGCTGGAGCACTTCAGATTCTGACCTCGTGCTCAAGGCCTGTTTCAGGGCGTCGATGGTGGCCTTGAGGTTCGGGCGGTAGGCCATAAAGAGGTCGTACATCAGCGGATAGTACTTCGTGTAGGTCATATCGAAGGCGAGCCCGGCGTTGTTGTTGGCGGCGAGACACTTGTTGAAGGACCTCGGATCCGGACTAATCCCTTTGCACGCTTGCTGCATCTCCTGAAAAAGCTTGTCCTTGCGCGCCAGGACCTCCGGCAGCGCCAGTTCCCCCGAGCGCTCCGCAGCGTACAACTTGCTGAGCTGGGCGTGATAGCGATTCACAATCTCGGCCTTGCGCAAGAAGAGTTCAGGCTCTCGAGCGAGGTTCCGATAGACTTCGGAATCCGCTCCCCATTTCTGTCGGGCGACTTCGCTCGCCGTCAGGAAGCCCGCGAGGGTTGACGCCGCCTCGGTAAGGGTGGCGGGTAATTGGCGGAACTCGCGATTGGCGTGGAAGTCCTCGTGGGGAACGACGACGAGGAATCTTTCCATCGACTCGTGGGCCAACGAAGCGGTCACCGGGGACTTGCCATTTGGCGCGGCTTCGACCGGGTAGAAGAAGACCTCGTATCGCCGGGGGTCAATGCGACAGCCCTCTTGCGTGCCTGCCTTGAGGTGCAGCCCTTCGTAGGAGGCGGGCAGTTCCAGTTTCCCCGTGTAGTAGCAGCGGAAAGACACCGCAGTCTTGTGGGAGTAATGCGCGAAACTTTTGGTTCGCCGGAAACCCAGCACTTTTTCCAACTGCTTGATGCTCCTGATAAGCTCCTGCCATCCATTAGCGGCGGCGGGCGGGGTAGCTTCAGCCGCCGCAAGAGAGCCGGCCAGCGCCACGAGCAGGGCCGCGGCGCAAATAGCCTTGGCTGGCGCAACCTCCAGTGCGCGTCGCCGTTTGGTTTTGCCAGACTCCATGCAATACCCGCCGTAAGGACCCAAAGATTGATTGTATCCGGGATTTAGCAGGTTGGTGAAACACGATTGGCCGAGTTAGCGGCCTAGTGTGCTGTGCCAGCCAACTCTCTACAGGGGGGCATCCTGCGCAATCCAGCAGCCGTTGTAGGGGCGCATGGCCATGCGCCCCTACGTCCTGGGGCATGAGCGCTATGCCTGGTTTCATTGTTAACGATTACATGGGACGGCACACTAGAACGTAAGAATTTTTAACAGTACAATACCGACCCCGAGGATAAGCCCATGAGACTGGAAACGGCCCGGCACTCAAAATCCTTCGTCACCTTCCTGGCGGCGCTTTCTGTCTGCCTGGGCGTTCCCGGCTGTGCTCCGCCGCCCCAGAAAATCGACTACGGAAAGTCGACACACGGTTGGGCTGAGGTAGCCGATCCGGATTATCAACACGCTCCGCCGGAGGCCGTGGAGGCCTGGAAAGACTTGAAGTTCGGCCTGCGCATTCACTGGGGGGTTTACTGCATGGCCGGGAGCGACGCCTCCTGGGCCCTTCCGCGTTCATCTCTCGAGTTCCGGAACATCTACGGCACGTTGTATCAATTTTTCAATCCCAGCGACTTCGATGCCGACGAATGGATGCGGATCATGGAGCGGGCCGGGATAAGGTTCTTTACCATCACCACCAAGCATCATGATGGTTTCTGTCTCTGGCCCACCGCGACCACTCAGGACTCCCTCCGGCTGACTCCGGAGGGCATCCGGAACGGCGCCGGCCACTACGAGACGTGCATTCTCCATTATAGCATCATGGATACGCCTTATAAGACAGACATTATCGGCGCGCTGGTGGCGGCCGCCCGGAAGCGAGGCCTCAAGATTGGTTTCTACTATTCGCACATCGACTGGCACGACCCCGACTTTGCCTGGGATCCCAATAACTTTCATTACGACCCGAATTTCACCCCCCAATCGGACCCCCACCGCTGGCAGGCTTTCATCAACAAGGAACGCGAGCAGGTCCGCGAGCTGATGACGCGTTACGGCCGCATTACGAACCTCAGCTTCGACATGGGCTGGCCGAAAGAAGCCTCGCCCGACCTGATCGGGATCGTGAAGATGGTGCGCAGACTCCAGCCGGATATCCTGATCCGCAACCGCGGCATCGGCCCTTACGGCGACTACTTCACGCCCGAGGCGACGATTCCCCAAGGCTTCGAAAACCGCATGACCTGGAAGGTGATTTACCCCGGCGGGAAAGCGTTCTCGTATTTGCCCAATGATGTTTACAAGCCGAAAGAATGGATTCTCGAGAGTCTCATCGACATCACGGCCAAGGGCGGGAACTTCCAGGTCGGCTATGGTCCCATGGCCAACGGGACCTGGCCTCGCGAAGTCGTCGAACGCTTGGAATGGGTGGGTGACTGGCTCAAAGTCAATGGCGAGGCGATTTACGGAACGCGTCCCTATCGCGTCTTTCGGGAGGGAGATGACGTCCGGTTTACCCAGGCCAAAGACGGCGCAACCGTCTATGCCCTCAGCTTGAAGTGGCCCGGCAAAACCTTTCGCCTGAAGTCGGTCCCGGTCACCCAAGCCGCGCAGATCACCATGCTCGGAGTTCCGCAGAAATTGTCCTGGCACCGGGAACACGACGAACTCGTCATCGACATCCCTGAATCCCTCGAACAGCACAAGCCCTGCGCCTTCGCCTACGTTTTTAAGATAGTCAAGGCGCGATGAGCTCGGCTGCGACCGAAGGCTCCGCTGCAGCCGTCCACGCGCCCCTATACAGGGCGACTTAATTCTTAGCGCAAACTCTGTAGCGGCGGTCGGCGCCCGCCCCGATGCAATCGGGGACCGCCGGTTCTTTGGGGCGCTCAGGATGACATGCCATAAACTGTTTTTCAGCACCTGCTAGACGAGCTACAAATGTTGCCTTGCGCGTTTCGCTTCCAGTCTCGGACCCCTACTCTAAGAGCAGCACCATCGCATCCTGATAGGGCACGGTGACCTGCACGGCCCCCAGCACGATGGGCCGCTCGCCGCCGCTGTGGAGGTCCGTAGTTTTCTTGAAGCGCGCGGGCAGCTTGATGTTGGCGGTCTGGTCTCGGGGCGTATCGTTGAAGATGGCGAGCAGACTGCGCTTCTCGCCCTGCATCAGCCGCGGACGCACCTTATCCGCTGTGACCGGAGGCTTCAGGACTTGGGTGATGACGGCGCGCAGCAACTCAATGCCGCCGTCGTTCCCTGCCGCGATGCTGGCGCCGAGGTTTGTCCCGAAGTAATAGACCTGCCCTTTGCCCACTTTCTTCGTCGCTGCCACCGTCATGCTTTGGTACCGAGCGATGGGCGTCGCGGAAGTGATCTCGATCGGCGTCAGGAAGGTGTGCGCCTTGACTCGAACCGCAACCGGCTGCGAAAACTCGATTTCCGGCTCGAAGTAGATTCGCTCCGATGCGGGAAGGTCTTGCAGCGCAACCGGCGGATGAGATTCCGTCGCTACCCTGATGTGGTAACTTTCCCTTTCACGGAAACCAAAGGCTTCCGCCAAGTCATGGGGAGGAATAACCGGATTGTAAAAGCAGCGTTCATCAAACAGCCCGAAAGCGGTTTCCAGGATCAGCGTACCCCCCGTCTCGACAAAGCGCTGCAACATTTCGCAAGTTCCCTTCTTGCCGATCAGGTGCCAGGGTACGATGATGACTTTGTACTTAGCCTCGCCGAGACTGGAGGGCTCGATGAAGTCAGCCCACAGATCGCTGTTCCACAGGGCCTTGTAGTAGCCGCTGAACGACTCCGTCGAAGCATTCTCGTCGGCACTCATCGCGAAGGTCAGCAGCGCGTTGTCCTGATCGAAAAGGATTGCAACTTCGGGCTTCGGTCTAAAATCCTGAATGATGTCCCAATGAGCCTGGATCAGGCGGTTGTCCTCGGCTGCCTCCCGGACGCGCTCAGTGGGTGAGCCATCGCGGGCGACCAGTCCAAACCCCGTGGCTTCAGTCCCGGTCGCTTCCGCGAGGTAGGTCCAGTAGATAATCCCTTTGGCTCCCGCGGCCACCGCCAGCCAGTTCCAGAAGCGAATATCCTGGGCCCGCATCTTGGGACCGCGCCACAACAAGCCCTCATTCCCGTGACCGCCTTGCAGCTCGGTCATCCAGAAATCCTTGCCACCCGCATTCGACCGCGTGATCTCGAATTTCGCCGCCCCGGCATAGCCCGGAAGGTCGAACAAGCGAGGGAACAGCGATAGCCCCCAAGTGTCTACGACTTCAGCCAGCCGCCAGGCATTCGTCCCTAGGATCGCCATGTCTTCGATCGGGGGTTGATGGGGGCCATGACTTTCGAGGATGTGGTGGGAGTCCACAGCCCGCACGTTTTCAGCCCTGAACCGCATTTCGTCGGTGCTCCGGTCAACGATGAACCGGCGCCAGTCTACCCAGTCGAGATAGGTCCCTCTGTCGTGTGGCGCGTTGATCACCTTCCAGTTCGGGTACCGCCGCACCCAGGCCTCGTTCAGGCGGTCGATACTTCCGTAACGGTGTTCGAGCCAACGCTGAAATTCGGCGATGGTCCTGGAGCAATAACAGAAGAGCAGTTCGTCAGTGGTTTCCGAGAAGTGGTGCCCCCACGACGGCTCGATGTGCGGTTCGTTCCAACAGTCGTAAGCGTACATCGAAGGATGCGCCGCTACCACCTTCGCCAACTCGCGGATGAATCTCCCCGCGGCCCGGCGCACCGGTTCCCAGTCGAGGCACAGACCAGGCCAGCCCCCGCTGACATTATTGCCGCTGCCGTCCAACCTTTGGGGTTGGTTCTTCGCATCTACGTACCGCGTCTCCGGATGGGCCGCCTCGAGCCAATAGGGCGCGTCCTCCGTGATTACGCCCATCAGAACCCGAAGCCCGAATTCATCGCAATAACGCATTACTTCCTCAAGCTCCTCAAAATCGAAACGCTCAGGCTCGGGATTGTGGTAAACCCAGGGGCTGTAAATGCGGATGATGTTGAACTTGTATTCTTGAGCAATCGCTTTCAACATCTCCCGGCGCTGCTGCGGGGGAGGATTGGGTGGACGGTAAAGGTGTGCTCCGTACACAAATTGCTTTTCTCGAGAAGCTGGCTGGCTGGACCGGGACTCAGGAGGAGAAGTTAGCGGTCCCGCATACATCCGCAACCCTCCCCAGGCCAGGCTGACGCCCGCTGTGGCATCCCGCAAGAAATCACGACGCGACCACATGGTCATTCCTCTCCTTCTGCAGGTTTCTCCCGAAGGTTTTCCGCTGGCTCAAGATAAACCAGCACCCACGACCTTTGCCACAGGTGGAGCGTCAACGTCAAGGAAACAAAAGCCCCCCTGCCGAAACACCGAGGCGGTGTCCCCCGGGGCTTGACAAGGTTATCGATTCCGCGCATAATTAGATGGATGTCTAATTAGAGGGAGGCCTAATCAATGGCAACCCCAACGCTGAGAGAGACGCGCAGGCCGGACGGCACCCTTCCTTCGTGCGGCAACTTTTCAGCGATTGACAACGTATTTAGCGAAAAGGAGGTAGGACTTATGACCAGGCGCTTGCTGCTGGCCATACTGGCGTTTTTCATCCTGCCATTTATGGCGTTCTCTGCCGAAGAAGCTACCAACATGTTTCGAATCAGGATTGCCAAGGGGATAGTCACCGGTACGGAGGAATACCGGCTGGAGAAGGTCCAAGAGGGCTATCGGCTGACCAGCAAGATGCACCTGGAGCAGGCCGGCAGCTCAACCACGGCGAGCGCTCTGCTCGCCCCTTACCGCGCCCCTGGCCCCGCACCGGCTGCCCGTCTGCCTTACCACGATCACAACCCGTTTCCTGAAGCGCGGCACAGGACTGGCGGCGAGGTCGGTGACGTCTGCACCAGCGCGGGTACGGGGCTCGCCGTGGGTTTTTCCCGGGTAGGGGAGCCGTCCCGATAGAATGGATCGGGACAGGTCTCGGCTCTCGTGTTCGGGAGGGCCGAGCGCTCCTCTACCAACGACCCCACAGCCTGCCCCCCCCGGCGCCTCACTTCGGCCCGAAGGGCTTGCTGGGTGGTGAGCCCACGTTCGAGCGCGTCCTGTATGGCGCGCGGCACATTATCCTCCGACAATCCTGCTCTGGCCACATCGGTGATGGTGAGCGGAACGGAAGTAACCGGCAGCCCTTCGCTGGAAAACCGCTGTCTGCGCGCAGATCCAAAACCAAAGGGGCGTGTGAGAAGCTTTGACGGTGGAAGGGGTGTGCACACTGGCGGGCCCGGGCCGGGCGGACCCCATTTCGAAATTTAGCTTTTGGGAGACTCCGTTCCCGCGGGCTTCTCATTCAAGCTAGTCGATTTCGACTTTCTCAGAAACGAACTGTGGAGGTCCGGCGTCTGGCTTCGCCGGGCTCTCATGGGTTCCAAAGCGAATCTCCATGGGAGTGTTCTTGGGAAAGACGACATCGATACCTCGTGCCACCACGTGGGAGTAAACGGACCAACCGGCTCCATAAAAGGCGAATCCAGCGCTGACGGGACGGTAGTGAGCCACCAGACCGATCACTGTGCCGACCAGCCCCAGCCCCGCGCCACCCCGGATGGCTCCTCCGGCTACGTCCGGGCCTCGTGCCACTCCTGCCCGAATGCCGTGGTGATAATGACCCTCCAGGCCGTCGAGCGAGGAGGTGGCCAAAAGGACGTCAATGGCAGGCATGATGTACTTCGTCTTGGGGGCCACGGCATGCGCACCGCCCTCCGAATCGAGTTCCATGTGAGTGCCAGAAGTTGCATCGACTCCTTGCAGGCTGGCCTCAACCCTGCGGGGCGCTGCATGGGCAAACTCGATTTCTCGGAAAATGAAGCGGAACTGCCCGTTCCTGCCCAGCCGCCGTGCCGGCACAGCGTGCGTCACGCTACCTTCCAGCCGCGCACCTTCAGGCAGGATGAGTTGGTGGTCGGAGGAGAAGACAGGCTCAGAGACAACGGCCTGGACGGACGACCCTGGGTGGACGGTCGCGGAGCTCAAGGGAGTGAGCAATCGCACGTGGACGACGCTTCCGGGTGGGATCTCCGCCCCCAGATGTTCCAACTGTTTCGCAGAAGGCTCTTCCTTGCCTAGTTCCAGCGGAGCCTTGAGTTCGGCCGTAAAGTGCGTGCCCGCAGGCAAGACCTGTGGGTGATAGGGAAGCTCGGCTGAAAGTTTCGCTTTCAGGCGTTGCATCTTCCCCGGCGCTTTGATGGCTTCCAGCGTCTCGTGCTCTCGCTGTTTCGCCTCCTGCTTAGCCTGCGCCACGGCTTCGCTAACACGTCCCTGCTTCTTCCTGCTGTCCTCGCTCGCTGCAAGGTGGACCAGTTGGGGCTCGCCCTGTGAAACGGTAGTGTGGAGCGGCAGGCGCGCTCCATCTTTAAGCACCAAGGTGTCGAAATCGAACTGTGCGGTGCGGATCGGAGTGAAGTCACCGTTGGCGATGGCCAGCGCCCGGCGTTTCCGCGAAACGCCACGCACCTCTGTCACGTGTCCTTGAATCTTGCTGCCCACGGGAATCACCAGGTGGTCAAAGACATAAACGGGCTCAATGACGTGTCCCACAATGGCAGCACCCGTCCGTTTGATCGGCACCTTCTGGTCGAGCGCAATATGCAGCGGTACGCCCGCCTCAACGGTCAATGGAATGGGCGCGGAATCCGCGGGTTTGTCTTGGGTAAGAAACGGAGTTACCGGGGAGGCTGAGGGCTTGTCCTGGGAAGGCAATGGGCGCACATAGAAAAGGAAAAGCGCAAGCAGTGCTGCGAAAGCGTGTCGCCGCTTTTCTGGGTCCATTGGAATTTACCTCCGAGGTCAGCCCTTTTGCGAGTGGCACAAACTATGATGCTACCAGTGGCAGTTCGAGTTGGCCAGCACGGCGTGCGCGCCGACGCGCGTCATGGCATCGGAGCGATCCACGCCCCCATCTCCAGTCCGTCAGGTGGTGGGCCAGCTTGAATTCCTTCCTGAACTGCCGTCGAGACAAACCCAGGACTCCATCCTCGCTTCGATGGGATTTTCACCCCCTTCGCTGAATTTTGAGTCTTAACCGTTGGTCTCAAAAATGGGGACAAGTCCAAGCTCGCACGTGCAGGACGCAGCGCAGACTTGTCCTTGAAGTCCGCGGCCCTTTATTGGGAAAGCAAAGAGCGCCGGAGTTAAAAGACAACTCCGCAATGCCAGGACGGAATTCCTTGTTTTTTGGCAAACATTTTTCGTTTTGTGTAGGGCCGCCCCTCGGGGCGGCCTTTCGAATTTCTACACTTGATCACGCAGCGGCACTGGCGGTGAGGGCTCGATTGGTGATCTTGGGCCGCCCCTCAGGAGGCCGGGGCAAGCCCCGGCCCTACAAGGTCCCAAGGCATGTTGGGTTGCGGCCCGAGGCCGCGCTGCGCTGCCCACTCTGACCCGGGGCATCCGCCGCAGCCAGCCCCCCAGGTTGCATACCAGGGTAGGCTTGTCATCTCCTCCATAATCGGCTAGGATTAGGGTGTTCTCCGAGCCCGGGGTGCTAAAGGTAGCGGACAAGCCCAAGCCCCACGGGCCGACAGGGTGTTCTGAGAAATCGGGATGCCTCCCGTGTTTGGAAAGGAGAACCAGGCCTACTCCAGACGCGGGTAGGCTTTTTTGTTTGCGGTTCCAGAGCGGACGAACGGGGCGATATAAAAGCGACCTTTAGAGTCAACCGGGGTGCCGGGCTAAAGCCCGGCGCTACAACGGCAAGGGTGCCGGGCTAACGCCCGGCGGTACAACAGCAAGCATCGGGAGAGACTCCGCCGGCCACTACAAGGCGATGCTGAAAGACAAGTTTGGGCGCGAAACCCACGACCTCCGCATCTCGGTGACGGACCGGTGCAACTTCAGTTGTGTCTATTGCAAGTCCGCCGATCCTCAGAGCTACTTCCCGCATCGCGATCTGCTGACCTGGGACGAGTTCCTGAGGCTCACCCGCGTCCTGGCGGGGATGGGAATTCGTAAGGTTCGGGTGACGGGCGGAGAACCGCTGCTGCGCGCGGGGGTCGTCGATTTCATCGCGAGCCTGCGGCGGATCGCGGGCCTGGAAGACATCGCGATTACCACCAACGGTTACCTCCTTCCTGAAAAAGCGAAAGCGCTGGCGGCCGCGGGGTCTCCTCGGGTCACGGTAAGCCTGGACTCGATGGATCCTGCGAAATTCGCCCGGATCACGCGCACGCCCCGCTCCTTCGAAAAGGTGATGGCGGGCATCGACGCGGCTCTGGAAGCAGGGTTGACGCCGGTGAAAGTGAATATCGTACTGGTGCGGGGCTTCAACGATGATGAGGTTGTGGCGTTTGCGCGCCTGGCCCGGCGACGGCAGATCGTCCTGCGTTTTATCGAGTTCATGCCGCTCGACGCCGACCACAACTGGAAGCGAGAACTGGTGGTGACCGCCAGGGAAGTCTTCGCGACCATTAACCCGCTTTTCCCCCTGGTGGAGATCCCTCGCCATACGCCCAGCGAAACTGCGCTACGCTACCGGTTTGCGGATGGTCAGGGAGAGATCGGGATTATCGCTCCGGTGTCGTTTCCCTTCTGTGGCCAGTGCAGCCGGATTCGCCTGACTGCGGATGGTAGGATTCGGCCGTGCTTGTTTTCGATGAAGGAGCATGACGTGCGGTACCTGGTCCGCAATGGGGCGACGGACCGGGACATCGAGCAATTCTTTGTGAATGTTGTCCACCAGAAAGAGCCCGGCCACCGCATCAACGCGCCGGATTTCGTTCAGCCGGATCGCACGATGGTTTACATCGGTGGGTAGGAGTATCGAGCAGGAGAATGTCACTCACCCCGGCCCTCTGCCGCCGCGGCGACCCGCTACGGCGCGTCCGGACCAGTTTTCGGACATACTCTTCTGCCCGGGATGACGATTTGCGCTAAACTTAGTAGGGTGCTGAAAAATGCCCGTAGAGGCGCCCTTTAGCTTGGGCGGGCCGCCATGGCGACCCGGGCTCCCGACAAGGTCGAGACAGGTTCCGCCCGGCGCTACAACACGCTCTTGGCATTTTCCAGCACCCTATTAGATAGAAGGCGGTATGGCCACGATTGCGATAAGCCCGATTCCCGAAACCTACGTCGAGCTCTCCGAGCAGGAGCTCGACGAGCGGATTGCCCGGGCCAAAGCCGAATTAGGTTCGCGCCTGGTCATCTTGGGGCACCACTACCAGCGCGACGAGGTGGTGAAGTTCGCCGATTATCGCGGCGACTCCCTCAAGCTTTCCCAGCAGGCAGCCAGCCGCAAGGAAGCCGAATACATCGTCTTTTGTGGCGTCCACTTCATGGCGGAGAGTGCGGATATCCTGAGTGCCGACCACCAGGTGGTGATCCTGCCTGACATGAACGCCGGCTGTTCCATGGCAGACATGGCCGACCTCGAGCAGGTGGAAGCCTGCTGGGAGGTGCTGAATGAAGCTGCCGGTGGAAAGCTGGTCCCAGTTACGTACATCAATTGCACCGCGGCGATCAAGGCTTTTGTGGGCCGCAACGGCGGAGCCGTTTGTACGTCATCCAACGCTCGCAAGGTTATGGAGTGGGCCCTCGCCTGTGGGGAGAAAGCTCTGTTTCTCCCCGACGAGCACCTGGGGCGGAACACCGGCTACCGCCTAGGCATTCCGCTGGAGCAAATGGCCGTGTGGAACCCCCACGAAGAAGTGGGAGGACTGACCGACCAGGCAATGCGGCAAGCGCGGATCTTCTTGTGGAAGGGCCATTGCTCCGTTCACCAGCGTTTCCGGTCGGAGCACGTCGAGCGGACACGAGCCAAATACCCGGGGATCCGCGTCATCGTGCACCCGGAATGCGCCTGGGAGGTCTGCCAGTTGGCCGATGACGTGGGCTCGACGGAATACATCCTCAAGCGCGTGGTCGAGTCGCCGCCGGGGAGCCAGTGGGCAGTGGGTACGGAAATCCATCTGGTTTGTCGCCTGGCCAAAGAGCATCCGGACCGCTTCGTGGTCTCGCTCGACGATTGCGTGTGCATGTGCAGCACGATGTTTCGCATTTCCCCCCAACACCTGTGCTGGGTGCTGGAAAGCTTGGTTACGGGACAGGTGGTGAACCGCGTCAGCGTGGACCCGGAAACCAAACGCTGGGCGCGGTTGGCCCTCGACAAGATGCTGGAAATCTGAAGGGCAGTCGACAGTCAACAGTCGACAGTTGACAGTTGAAGCCGCGAATCCCGGGCTGGGGCATCAAGATGCGGACTGAGGAACCGCGAGGCGAGCAACACAAAGGGGGAGCACGCTCTCAAGGTTCTTAGACTGTGGACTGCAGACTGTTGACTGTTAACTGTTTTTCTATGGCTGAGAAATACTTCAATCGTCAAGAAGCCCAAGAACTCCTGCCGATCATCGAGCCGCACCTCGAACAGGCCCGCCAGCAAAAGCAGCGGCTCGAAGCCCTCGAGGCGGACCTTGCGCGCGCTGTTTCGCGGCTTATGCTGTTGGGAGGTTCATATCCTCCCTATGCCGAGCTCGCCGGGAAAAAGGCCGAGCACGATAAGGTGGTGGCGAAGCTGGTGGAATTGGTCAACAAGATTCAACAGACCGGTTGTGTGGTGAAAGATCTGGATATGGGGTTGGTGGATTTCCCCAGCCTGCTGCGGGGCGAAGAAGTTTATCTCTGCTGGAAGCTTGGCGAAGAGCGGATCGGCTACTGGCACAGAATCGAGGAGGGTTTTGCGGGGCGCAAGCCCCTGGACGATTCCAAATCTGCGGAGCTACCACCCCCATCCCCGCGCGTCCAGTAGAACTGTTCCTCCCCATTTTGGGCGATTCCAAAGGAGCTAAATGAGCGACGAAAAGCCGACCAACGCGTTGGCCGACGCTACTAGTGCCTACTTGCGGAGCGCGGCGCACCAGCCTGTACAGTGGCGCGAGTGGGGCGACGCCGCCTTTGAGCAGGCCCAGCAACAGGACAAACCCATTCTTCTGGATGTGGGCGCTGTTTGGTGCCACTGGTGCCACGTGATGGATCGGGAAAGCTATGAAAACGCAGGGGTCGCACGCCTCATCAACGAATACTTTGTTCCCGTGAAAGTCGATCGCGACGAGCGCCCGGACATTGATGCGCGCTACCAAACGGCGGTGAGCGCCCTCACCGGCCAAGGCGGCTGGCCCTTGACGGCGTTCCTCACGCCGGAAGGGAACCCGTTCTACGGTGGCACCTACTTTCCCCCGGATGATCGCTATGACCGCCCGGGAATGAAGCGCCTCCTCGAAGCCATCGCGCATAACTACCAAACTCACCGCGGCCAGATCCTGGAAAGCGCCCAGAGCATTTCCGAGGCCCTTGGGCGGGTGGAGCGCTTCGAGCCGGGGGATGGCAAGCCGGGGGACAAAGTTCCGGAGGCTATGATTGAAAACGTCGAGCGTATGTTTGACTCGCAGTACGGAGGCTTCGGGACGGCGCCCAAGTTTCCTCATCCGAGCGGCCTCGACCTGCTGATGGAGGCTTACCTCGAGGCCCGCCAAGCCCGGCTGCTGACTATCATCACCACTACCCTCGAGCGCATGGGGCGCGGCGGCGTCTACGACCAGCTTGGCGGCGGGTTCCATCGCTACGCGGTGGACGAGCGATGGATCGTCCCGCATTTCGAGAAGATGGCCTACGACAACGCCAGCCTGCTCGTCAACTACCTGCGCGCTTTCCAGGTCACGGGAAATGAGTTTTTCCGGGAAATTGCTCTGGGAATCCTGTCGTTTGTCGAGAGCGTCCTTTCGAGTCCGGAGGGCGGTTTTTATGCGAGTCAGGATGCGGACTACAGCCTGGAGGATGACGGCGATTATTTCACCTGGACGCTGGCGGAAGTGGAGGCGGTGCTCGACGACCTGGAGGCAAAAGTTGCCGCGCAGTACTACCACATCGAGCCGCAAGGCGAGATGCATCACAACCCGGCCAAAAACGTCCTGTTCTGCGACCAGCCCTTTGAGGCCATCGCCGCGCGTCTGGAATTAAAGCGTGAAGAGGTGGGTCGAATATTGGCGAGGGCCAAGCGCAAGATGCTGGAAGCGCGCGCCAAGCGGCCCACGCCCTTCGTGGATAAGACCATCTACGCGAGTTGGAACGGGATGATGATCTCCGCGCTGCTCGAAGCGTACAAGGTCCTGGACCTCGAAGATGCACGCGATAGAGCGCTGGCGACGCTCGACCTGCTGCTGACGAAAGCGTATGACCCCGCGAAGGGGTTTGCCCATGCTTTAGCGCGTACCTCCCCGGAGAAGAGGAATTCTTCTCAGTCTGCGAGTGTCCAATTTCCAGTTTCCAATTTCCAGTTTCGAGTTTCCAATTTCAATCTTCTGGATGACCAGGTCTTCATGATTGCCGCGCTGCTGGACGCTTTCGAGGTGACCGGCAGGCGTGGCTATTTCGACGGCGCGCTAGAGCTGATGGAAACGACGCTGCGAAGATTCTGGGACGGGGAAGCTGGGGGCTTTTTTGATACCGCAAAGGACCTCGATGGCCGGCAGGGCAGCCTGACGATGACCCGCAAGCCTTTTCAGGATTCTCCAACACCCGCCGGCAATTCCCTGGCGATCCTGGTGCTCGACCGCCTGGCCACGCTAGCCGCCCGGCCGGACTTCCACGAAAAGGCGGAGGCGATACTCGCTCTCTTCGCCTCCAAGGCCGCAGAATACGGCCTGTTCGCCGCAACCTACGGGCTGGCCTTGTTGAACCATCTGCGCCCGCCGGTGGAGATCGTGGTGGTAGGGGGAGCGCAGGACGAGCGGACGCAGCGATTACTCAAGGCCGCTTACCAAGCGCCGCGGGCGTACAAGCGCGTCCTGAGCTTCGAACCGGAGGCGGTAAAGAATCGCAAACTTCCCGCGGGCCTGGCCGCGACGTTACCGAACTTACCCCTCGACGGTGTGCCCGTGGCGCTAGTCTGCGTGGGGACTTCCTGCCGGCCCCCGGTGCAGGCGCCGGAGGCCTTGGCCGAGGCACTCAAGTAAAGCGGGCCTGAGGCCAGCCGATTTGGCTCGCGATGAGCGAGACTGCCTCCTGTGTCACGACTCCCTTTTTCCCGCTGCGGTTCGCGCCATAAACCCCGATCCCGAGTCTAAAGGGCTTTCCTCGCATGGGAAGAGGGCCGACTTTTTTCCACGATCAGTAAGAGATCAGCGCCTTCACTGCAACCCCGCGATCAGGGATTCTCAGCCACACTATGCTCGTCTCCTCGTCATAGGCCCATCCTTCGCTCGCGCCCTGAAGAGCTTCGAGCGAACTTCGGACGGCAAGCTCCCTTCCTTCCACTTCAACTTGCCGGGGTTGGGTCCGCTGGCCATGGATCTTCAGGACCAGGGAACGCGTGGGGGGCACATATAAACCTTCCCGCGCCGAAATCTCTATGCTCACACCGCGAGGCTGTTGGCTAGCGGTCAAGTGCTGCCGCAGCCGAACGCCGCGTTGGTAGTCGAAGCTGATGCCGTCATCCTCGTAGTATTCGCGAGAGGACGTTCCATCCGGATAGATTTCGAAGGTCAAGGGGTCGATGGGAGCCTGATCCGAATACTGCACGCCCTGCTGAGTTGGCACGATGGCGCCGCCACGGACGAATACGGGGATGCGGTCTAGAGGAGCCTCTACCGTCAGTTTCTTGGGTCCTGCGGTGCGGCGGTCAGTCCAGAAGTCATACCACACACCATGCGGCAAATAGACCTCCCTGCGGATATCGTCATCCTTCGTTACGGGCGCCACCAACAGGTCATTCCCAAAAAGAAACTCATCCCCCTGCTGGACCGCTGCAGGATCGTCGGGATAATCGAGCAGCAGAGGGCGCATGACAGGCAGGCCTGTTTCCGAAGCTTCCCATAACGCGTTGTAGAGATAAGGAAGCAGCCGGTAGCGGAGCTCAATCGACTTCCGATTGATTTCTTCCAAGCGGTTCCCGAACGCCCAGGGCTCCAGATTGCCGGGGCCGCCAGAATGCGTCCAGCAAAACGGCGTAAAGACCCCAGCCTCCAACCAACGTGTGTACAGTTCCGGGCTCGGAACGGGGAAGATGCCCCCTATGTCGGCGCCCGAAAACTGCAGTCCGGAAAGACCCATGGTCATCAGCATGGGCATGCTGAGACGCAGATGGTCCCAGGTACCCCAATTGTCACCGCTCCATTGCGCGGCATAACGTTGACCCCCGGCGTAGGTTGCCCGAGTGATGACCAAGGGCCGCTCATGGGGGCGCGCGTTCAGCATGCCGTCGCGCGTTGCCGCCGACTCCAGCATTCCATACACATTGTGGACCTTGGCATGGGGAATGCGCCCGTATTCGGTCTCATGGACAACATCTAAGTCAAACGTGGTGGGCCGGCCGTCGGGCGGGACAATCGTCGGCTCGTTCATGTCTGTGAGGAAGCCGGCGATTCCGTCCTCCAACTGGCCTTTGAAGAGTGAGCCCCACCAGGCTCGCGCCTTCTGCGAGGCGAAATCGGGAAAAACACTTTCCCCGGGCCAAGCCATACCGACATAGAGCTTTCCGTCCGGCTTCTTCAGGAAATGGCCGCCCGCGAGTCCTTGCTCGTAAACCCAGTAGTTAGGATCAACTTTCACATACGGGTCGACAATGGCGATAACGTGGAACCCCTGCTGACGCAAGTCCGCAAGCATGCGGTGGGGATCAGGGAAACGCGATTTGTCCCAGGTGAAGATCTGGTTCTTGTCCATGTAATCGACGTCCAGGAAGAGCGCGTCACAGGGAATCCGTCGCAGACGAAAATTCTCCGCAATAAATCGGACCACGCGTTCCGGGTAGTAGCTATAGCGGCTCTGAATATAGCCCAACGACCAGCGGGGCGGCAGCGGCGTGCGGCCGACGAGCTCGGTGAAGCGCCCGATGACTTTTTTCGGGTCGGGGCCGGAAAAGAAATAGTAGTTGATCTCACCCCCCTCGGCGCCGAAAGAATAGAGGTCAGGCGATTCTGTCCCCAGGTCGAATGAAGCGCGGTAAGTATTATCGAAGAACAGACCGTAGGCCCGCGCTTCACGCAAGGCGAGCAAGAACGGCACCGTTTGGTACAGGGGGTCGCTCGAAGCGTCAAATCCCGCCGGGTCGGTATTCCACAGGACATAGGCGTGGCCGCGTTTGTCCAGGGGATTGCTTTTCTCGCCCAAGCCCAAATAGTGTTCCTCCGGCGGCATCCACTTCCAGCAACGGACGCGCGGACCATCCCAGCTCATGCCTTGATTGTCCGCATCCTTCGCGATCAAGCGGCCATTCCGATCGTAGAATGCCAGACGGAAGGGAGAAAGTTGGGCACGCACTTCCAGTTCAGAAGTACGCATAATCCGCGCTTCCTTGCCACCCGTAAATTCCACGGAGACCTTCGGCCAGTCCGTTTTGGCAACAGCCCAGGAATAGTCAGGCCCCGGGGAAGTGCCGGGGACCATCCGGACGCGAATCAGATCAGGAGCCAAAAAGGTAACAGTCACGGTGGCCTGACGGCTGCGGAATGTCATCTGGTTACCCTGCGGCTCCGCAGCAGCCAGGCTGCCCAGACTTTGCCACTCCGCCAGGGCGGAATTCGCAAATAAGAGCAAAAGGCAAAAGCAAAGAACGGAACGCAAAGCAATCTTCCCCATGGCTGTAACCTCCATGTGTACCAGAATCGCCAGGCTCGAACGGTCGCGCGTATCTATCTAGGGAACCTTACGAGCCCTCCCCTTCCTGCCTGCTTCCGAGAGCACTTGCCTGAAAAGAATATTTGTAGCAGCTTATATCAGTCGGAAACAAAAAGAGCCAAAGGGGATCGCCTCGGGTTGAACCTTCGCACTACAACGCTCCGATACCGAGCTCGGATGCGTAGACTATCATTTTCGCCCAGAATGCAAAACGGTGGTCTCGGTCTTAATAAACCCGGATTTCCATTCTGAGCTCCTCTTACAAACCTTCGGATGTTCGTCGTTATCAATATCTATGCGGGTTTGAGCTCGATGAAGATGCCCCGGAGGTCCATACCTGGTGGGTGAGAAACGAAACCAGCCGTTGCAGCTATCGATCAAAGCCTCGTAGCGGTGTCAGAGAAAACTGACGGAGAAGGTTGCCCTTGCAGGTGTTCAGGACTCGCCGAGAGGAGTTGGGAACCGCTGGGGCCATCCCCGAGAGTGAAAAGGTGCGGGAAGGGTTCGACGGGAGACAACAGGGCGTATACTTCCAGGCGCCGCAAGGCTAGAAAGGAAATTGCGGATGAGTGAGGTATCTATGGGGCGCGATCCGTCAATTCTGACCTGAGAGGAGGGCCTGAGTCGTGGCGGAGAATCGGAGAAACTTCATGAAATCTGTGCTCGCCGGCACAGCGGGAGGATTGGTGCGGTCGGCCCCGGATGCAGACGCTGTTCAGAAACAAGAGCCGCTCACAGCCCGAACCATTCCCGTAGCTTTGGTTCAGTTCGATGCGGTGCCGGAGCAAGTTGACCGGAATCTCCAGGAGATCGAACGCCTCGCCGAACAAGCGGTCAAATCGGGCGCCCGCTGGGTTATGTTTCACGAAGGGACGGTCTGTGATTACACGCCGCGTCTGCGCGAGTTAGCGGAACAGGTGCCGGAGGGCAAATGCACGCAATGGGCAACGAAGCTGGCGTTCCGCTGGAAGTGCTTCATCTCTTTTGGCCTTTCGGAAACTCGCGCGGACAAATTCCATATCAGCCAGGTTTTCGTGGGCCCCGAAGGTTTCCTTTATCGGTATCGCAAAACCTGGATTTGGCACGACCTCGAAGACAAGGGCTACCGGGACGAATGGGTTCGCTACGACCCGGGCACGGGCCCGGAGATTTTCCAGTTTGACGGCGTCCGCGCCACCTGTTTCATCTGTGCGGACGGTGAAGCCAGGCGCTGCGTTGAACGTGCCGCTGCACTGCGCCCGCAACTCGTGTTTTATCCCAATAACCGCGCCACGCTTCCCGAGTTCGACGTCTTTGGCCAGCGTGCCAAAACGATTGGTGCCCCGATGCTCGTCACTAACCGCGTAGGCTATTCCTGGGTGTACAAGTGCCTGGGAGGCTGCGTCGTTTATGCAAACAATGGTGACGTCCTCGCCAAGGCGAACCGCGAAGGCAAAGAGGAGATCCTTTTGCACAACCTCGAAATTCGAGCTCAATCCTAGAAAACGAGTGAACGGCCGCGCTGGTCTGCTGTTCGAATGTCAACCCAGCACCGGGACAATGCGATCGCCGTCGACAATTCTTTGCCAACGGAAAATGATGGATTTCTCGTAAGATCAAGTTGATGACTTGGAAGGGAGGAACGCCCATGAAAAACCGCTACAGTCTCGCCATGCTCGTCGCCGCTTGCATCGCCGGCGGCCTTCTCCTGCTCCAGGGGACAGGGAGCGCGCAACACGGGCCCACGATGGGCTATGAGGACACACCCGTATTGCCAGGTGGCAAGTGGCGTGTCCACGACGCCAAGCGCCCGCAGCCAACCAAGATCACGGCGGGCACGTGCAGCACGCAGAAAAACCCTGGCCTTCCACCTTCGGATGCTGAGGTCCTTTTCGACGGCAAGGACCTCGGCAAGTGGCGAACGGCGAAAGGCGATCCGGCCGCCTGGAAAGTGGAAGACGGTTACATGGAGGTAGTCCCCAAGAGTGGTGATATCTACACGCGTGAGGAATTCGGTGACATGCAACTCCACGTCGAGTGGAGAACGCCGGCCCCGCTTAAGCCAGGCAACGAGTGGCAAGGGAACAGTGGCGTGTTCCTTTTCGGCGTTTACGAAGTGCAAGTCTTTGAAAGCAGCCGCAACCTGATTTACGCCGACGGCCAAGCCGGAGCGATTTACGGCCAATACCCGCCGCTCGTAAACCCGTCACGAGAACCCGGCGAGTGGCAGGTGTTCGACATCATCTTCAATGCCCCGCACTTCGCAGACGGGAAGCTCCAGGCGCCCGCGTACGTGACGGTGTTGCAGAACGGCGTCGTTATTCATAACCACACCGCGCTTATGGGGGAAACAGCACACCGCGTCTTGCCCCAGAATGTGGATCGAGGGCCGAAGGGACCAGTCAGGCTCCAGGATCACGGCGACTTGGTCCGCTATCGAAACATCTGGGTCCGGCCGCTGAAGGGTTACGACGAGCCCGTCAACTGACGGGTTGCTTCGGGTCATCGAGCGCGGGGGCGGCATTTGGGGAATCGCTTCGAGCCGAGACGCGGGCAGGTAGGGGCGCAAGGCCTTGCGCCCCTACGGGCTTGCTACGCGGGGGGGCAGGGTGTAGATTAACTTCGCCGGGAGTCCAAAATGGAGATCCTGGCTCAATGGGCTAAACCATCAGCGATGGGCAGCAGGTTATCTGCACCTCGTTTTCGACTTTTTAACTTTTTGGACTTTTTCAACCGTCGAAGAAGTTGAAGAAGTCGAGGAGTCGAAGTCGCAATTCCCCACGGAGGTAGTCACGATGCTACGCAAGGTCCTAGCGCGCGCGTTCTGCGTTCTGGCGCTTCTGGCCGGGTGGAGTGTCACGGCTTGGGGGCAGCAGTTTCAAGGCAGCTTCACGGGAACGGTGACTGACCCTTCGGGTGCAGTCGTCCCCGAGGTTTCCGTCACCGCCGCGGAAGTAAATAAGGGCTTCAGCCGAAGCGTGCGCACCAGGGCGGACGGGTCCTACGAGATTCCCCTCTTGCCGCCCGGCCAGTATCAGCTCAGCGCGGAGAAGCCAGGCTTTGAGAAGACCACCCAAGGCCCGATCAAGCTCAGCGTGGACGCCCACGTCAAGATCGACTTTCAGTTGAAGGTAGGCTTGCAGACCACCACGGTGACCATCGAAGCGACGCCGCCGGTCCTGGATACGCAGACCTCGGCGGTAGGCACGACCGTGGAAGAGGCGAAGGTCTCGCAACTTCCGCTCAACGGCCGCCACTTCCTGGAGCTGACGCTTTTCACTCCCGGCGTCGTTCCAGGGACTCAAGGGTCCGAGAACAGCACGCGGGGCGGCGCCATCAACGTGAATGGGCTTCGCGAGACCATGAACACGTTCTTGCTGGACGGGATGAACAACACCTCGCTCGGCGTCGGAACGTTCGTGGTCACGCCCCCGGTGGATTCCGTGCAGGAATTCCGCATGGAGACCGGGATGTACGAAGCCAAGTTCGGCGCTCAGGCGGGAGCGCAAGTCAATGTGGTGACCAAGTCGGGCACCAACCATTTCCATGGGACGATCCACGAGTTCCTGCGCAACAGTGCGCTTGACGCGCGTAATTTCTTTGACCCGTCCGTCCCGCCCTTCCGCCGCAATCAGTTTGGAGGGACCCTGGGTGGCCCGATCGTGGTTCCCGGCGTTTACGATGGCCACGACCGAAGCTTCTTCTTCCTGGCCTTCGAGGGTCTCCGGCATCGCCGGAGTTTCTTCCGCTTCGGGCGGGTGCCCACCATGGCGGAGCGGAGCGGTGAGTTTTCCGACCTCCTCGCTCCCGATTGCAGCACCAAGGCGGTTCTCCTTAACCCTCTGGCGCTACTCGCGGGGGTGCCTCAGACCTTTACGAATGTCAGCGAGGTAATCCCCACGGGGCCGGATCCGACTGGGCAAGCCATGGTGAAGCTGTTCCCGGAACCGAACATTTCGAACGCAGGCTGTGGCGCCGCAAACTACGGTTCGGAAATTCACGAAAAGGCAGGCTTTGATAACTTTGTGGGCCGCATCGATCACCGCTGGGGTTCGAAAAACAGTATCTTTTTCCGCTATAACCTGACGCTGGACCGCGAGACCCATCCCTCGGACCCGTATCCGGGTTTCGGCAGAGTTGACCGAAATGGATTCACGCAAACGGGCATGGACTGGACGCACACCTTCACGCCCACGCTCATCAATGAATTCAAGCTTTCTTACAACCGCTGGCAGTTGCGCTACAACAACGAAGACCAGGGCCAGATGATCGGCCAGCAACTCGGCATCAAGGATTCGCCCGCCCTGTTTCGGCAAACGGGAATACCCAACTTGAGCTTTTCCGGCTGCTGCGGCCTAGGAGCAGGCACCAATGTTCCTCAAGCCGGCGCGGTCAATACCTTCGAACTCACCGAGGCCTTCACGCAGGTTCACGGCAACCACGCGCTCACATACGGGGCGGACATCCGCATGGTAAGGCGCGGCAATTTCTACATTGACAATACGATCCGAAACCAGTTTGACTTCAGTGGCCTTGTGTCCGGCGGTCTGGGCTATGTGACACCCACGGACCTGGGGTTGCCGCCCACGGGCTTCAATCTCGGCAACAGCCTGGCGGATGCGATGCTCGGCCTGCCGACAGACTGGATCCACGGTGTGTCGACTTACATCTCAGGAGCAGGGACGCAATATGACCTGTATGCTCAGGATGCCTGGCGCGTCCGCAAGAGCCTCACGCTGAGTCTCGGACTCCGGTACGAATACAACAGCCTGATCACCGATAAAAACGACCACTTCGCCAGCTTCGACTTCAGTAAGGGACTGCTGATGGTAGCAGGGCAGAAGAATGTCACGCTGATGAATTTCGACCCCAACACAGGAGGGTATGTGGCAGTGGGGACCGAGAGCCTGGGTGGCGAGAACGTGAACCGGGCGCTTTACCTTCCCGACCGCAACAACTGGGCGCCGCGCGTCGGCTTCGCGTGGCAACCGTTCAATAACTCCAAGACGGTGATCCGCGGCGGCTACGGAGTCTTCTATGATCAGACGTTCGGTGACGTTTACCTTTCCAAGGTGGCCAATCCGCCGTTCGCCGAGGTCAACGTCGGCATCATCACATACGCCGTGCCTTCGCTTATGGCCAATCCCCAGCTTGTCGGCACCGGCTATCTGATCCAGAATGCCTTCGAGCCGGGTTCGGTCGCGCCGTATTTCCCCGCCATCACCCCCTTTGAGACCCACTTCCAAGATGCAATTGTCCAGGAGTGGTCGTTCGATATTCAGCGCGAATTGCCGGGGTCGTGGCTCCTGGATGTGGGATATGTCGGCACGCGCGGGCTGCACTTGCCGCGCCACACCGACCCCAACCAGCCGGATCCCTCCAACCCCGCACTTTGTGACCCTGTAACAGGTTGCCCTCGGACCTTCCCGAATATCGCCAGCAATTGGCAATACACTGAATCCTCAGCCAGCTCGATCTACCACGCGCTGCAGGTGAAGTTCGAGAGGCATTACACCAATGGCTTGGCGTTTCTCGGTGCTTACACCTGGTCAAAAGCCATTGATACGGTTTCCGCTTTTTACGGGAGCTCCCGCACCGCGGATACGGAGCAGAATTACAGGAATCTGGCGGCGGAGAGAGGGCGCGCGGACTTCGATTTTCGGCAACGACTCTCGCTGGCCTATGTGTACGAACTCCCCTTCGGCAAGAAAGTTTGGAAACTCCAAAACACGAAGCTGAATTATTTGCTGGAAGGCTGGGAATTGTCGGGCATCGCTACCGCGCAGAGCGGCGCGCCCTGGACGGCGTATATCAGCGGCGATATCAGCCATACGGAACAACAAGACCGGCCGAACTGGTCCGGGCGCAATCCTTACCCCGCGCACCAGACGGTGCATCAATACGCTTACGGACTGACGCTGCCCGACGGGAGTCCTGGGCCTTTCAGCGCCCCGGCCCCCTATACCTTTGGGAACGCCGGACGAGATATCTTGAACGGTCCGGGCCTCGCCTCCTGGGACTTCTCCCTCATCCGGAAATTCCGCCTGACGGAGTCGAAGACGCTGGAATTCCGCGCCGAGATGTTCAACATCTTGAACTCCCCCAACTTTGTAACCCCCAACTCGGATGTCGCCTCGTCGAGTTTCGGACAGATCTTCAACACCGTCCAGCCCATCGCGGGAATACCGTCAGGCGGGCCCGGCGATCCGCGCGAAATGCAGTTTGCGCTGAAGTTCATCTGGTAAGCGGGCCCAGAGCGTGGAAAAGACATTCTGTCGTTGGTGTGGAACACTGCCGCCTCCCCCTTCATGCCCTGCAACCACATGGCGGCCCCTGGTGAAATCCCTATCGGGCATTTGCCCTGGCCTGAGGCGCGCTCAGGGAACCCTCCGTAAGACAGAATTCACAGCGCAATAAGCCGCATATGCCCCTCTTACGTTGCCATTCCCGAAGGTAAGTATGGTGCTACCACTCAGGAAATCAGGAAGTTACAGACCCTGCCAGCTCGCCACCGGGTTCGTGGCCCGCCTCTTGCTCTCCCCACGAAGTGGCTCGTGAATCGCTCCCACCCCCGGCGCCAGTCCGCACACATGCCGGCAGCGGGGTGGCTGCGGAGGTGATTCGTGAACCGTCGCTTTGCGGGAGTGGATGTGAGGAAGGTTGTCATTCTGGGCGCTGCGGGGAGGGACTTCCACAATTTTAACGTAGTGTTTCGCAACAACCCTGCTTTCCGCGTCGCCGCGTTTACAGCTACCCAGATTCCCAACATTGAGCACCGCCTTTATCCACCAGACCTCGCCGGCAACTTCTACCCTGACGGCATCCCTATCGTGCCTGAGGCAGAGCTGGAACAGTTAATCCGCCAGCGGAACGTTGATGTCGTAGTCTTTTCTTATAGTGACGTTTCGCACGCGGCCGTGATGCACTTGGCGTCGCGGGCGGTAGCTGCCGGAGCCGACTTCTGGCTGCTGGGAGCCGCGCGCACTCAACTGTCTGCGCGACTCCCGGTGGTCTCCGTCTGCGCAGTGCGCACCGGCTGCGGGAAGAGTCCTGTTTCCCGGCGCGTGGCTCAGGAACTGCGCAGCCTCGGCTGGCACGTGGTCGTCGTGCGACACCCGATGCCTTACGGCGACCTGACGGCCCAGCGCGCGCAGCGCTTCGCTACGTTGGACGACCTGGAAACGCAGCATTGCACCATTGAAGAAAGAGAAGAATACGAGCCGCACATTCGCCAGAACACGGTGGTCTACGCGGGAGTGGACTACGAGGCGATCTTGCGTCAGGCGGAGCAAGAAGCCGAGTTGATTCTCTGGGACGGCGGCAACAACGATACGCCGTTCTTCCGGTCGGACCTGGAGATTGTCGTGGCCGATCCTCACCGGCCCGGTCATGAGTTGGCCTACTTCCCCGGGGAGGTGAACTTACGCCGCGCCCACGTGCTGGTCATCAACAAAGTGGACACGGCGGCGCCGGAGGCAATCGAAACCGTGCGCCGCAACCTCCTCCACCACAACCCTACGGCCACCGTAATCGAGGCAGCCTGCCCGGTATCGGTGGCTGAGCCGGAAAAGGTTCGTGGTCGCCGCGTCCTGGTGGTCGAGGATGGACCCACGCTCACGCACGGCGAGATGGCCTACGGAGCTGGCGTGGTAGCGGCGTGCCAGTACGGCGCCGCCAGCCAGGTCGATCCGCGTCCGTTTGCCGAGGGTTCCATCCGCGAGACTTTTGAACGCTACCCGCACCTGAAAGGGGTTCTACCCGCGATGGGGTACAGCGAGATTCAGCGCCGCGAACTGGAGCGGACCATCAACCGCACTCCCTGCGAGCTCGTCCTGGTGGCCACGCCCATAGATCTCGTCCGCCTGCTCCGCCTGAACAAGCCCAGCCTGCGCGTGAGCTATGAGATCGAAGAACGCACGCGGCCCGGCCTGCGGGAGATTCTGACGGACTTTACGGCGCGCTCTCAGCCGCACCGACGCGCCAAGATTGCTTGAAGAAAGGACGCCCACGATGCACAAGCTCAAGGTTGTGGCCGGGCGGGCGAAGGAACTTCCCCCTCTGCCGCGTCCCACCACCCTGGCGCGCCGCCACTTGCTTTCCCTGCACGATTTGACTCCCCATGAAATCGACTACCTGCTTAGGCTAGCCCAGCGCGTGAAGGCTCATCCCGCTCGCTCCAAGCACGTACTGGAGGGAAAAGCGCTGGCTTTGCTCTTTGAGAAGCCGAGCCTGCGCACCCGCGTGACGTTTGAGGTGGGGATGAGCCAACTGGGAGGCGTGGCCATCTACCTGGGGCCGCAGGAAGTCGGCCTGGGCAAGCGCGAGGCGGTGAAGGACGTGGCGCGGAATCTCTCGCGCTGGGTGGATGCCGTCATGGCCCGCGTCTTTTCTCACCAAACGGTGACGGAGCTGGCGGAGCATGCTTCGGTGCCGGTGATCAACGGCTTGAGTGACTTCGAGCATCCGTGCCAGGCGCTGGGAGATTACTTGACGCTGCTGGAGCATAAGGGCAAGTTGGCAGGGATTACCTTGGCTTGGGTGGGGGATGGCAACAACGTTGCCCATTCGTTGATTTACGGCGCAGCGCGGCTGGGGGTGCGCCTGCGGGTCGCGACGCCTCCCGGCTACGAGCCTGACCGTTCGGTGGTGGCCGAGTCCCGGCGGGAGGGAGGCGACATCCGCCTTTCCAACGATCCTGCTGAAGCCGTGGCAGGCGCCGACGCCGTTTATACCGACGTGTGGACCAGCATGGGGCGAGAGCCTGAGGCGGATACCCGCCAGCGGATCTTCCGTCCTTACCAGGTGAACTCCCAACTGCTGCGCGCGGCAGGCCCGCAGGCTCTATTCATGCACTGCCTGCCGGCGCACCGGGGCGAGGAAGTAACCAACGAGGTCCTCGACTCTCCGCAGTCGATTGTTTACGACCAAGCGGAGAATCGCCTGCACATTCAAAAAGCCATCCTGTTGGCCCTCCTGTCGTGAAGGGTTGTGATGCCTACCGCGGTGGTGGCCATTGGCGGAAATTCCCTGGTGCGACCGGGCGAGCGCGGCACGCTCGAGGAGCAGCGCCGGAACCTTCAGGCCACGTGTGAGGGTATTGCCGCAGTGATCGCGTCGGGCTTCGGCGTAGTGGTTACCCACGGCAACGGGCCCCAAGTGGGCCATGCGTTGCTGCGCTCCGAGCTGGCCGCGGATCAAGCTGTGCCGCTTCCTCTGGACGTCTGCGTGGCCGAAACGCAGGCGAGCATCGGTTACCTGCTGCAACAAATGCTTCAGGAAACTTTCGAGCGCCATGGCTTGAGGCGGCCTGTGGTCACCATGGTCACACAGGTTCTTGTCTCACGGCGCGACCCGGCGTTCCGTAACCCTTCGAAACCTGTGGGGCCTTTCTACACGCGCGAAGAGGCCGAGCGGCGTCGCGCCACGCTCCACTGGCAGTTGATGGAGGACGCCCAGCACGGTTACCGCCGCGTAGTACCCTCGCCCCAACCCAAGGAGATCATTGAGCTCCCCGCCATCCAGGGCGTGCTGGCAAGTGGCGCGCTGGTCATCGCCTGCGGCGGGGGAGGCATCCCGGTCGTCTTCCGGAGAGATCGTTTGGTGGGAATCGATGCCGTCGTCGACAAGGACCACGCCTCAAGTCTTCTGGCCTGGGAACTGGAGGCGGAACTCTTCCTGATCTCCACCAGCGTGGACCAGGTCGCCGTCAATTATGGAACTCCCGACCAGCGGCCCCTCGATCGCCTCACCGCTGAGGAAGCTCGCCGGTACCTGCGCGAAGGCCATTTCCCTCCCGGCAGCATGGGGCCCAAAATCGAGGCCGCCCTTCGCTACCTCGAGCGCGGCGGCCGGCTGGTGATCATCACCTCTCCCGAGAGAATCCCCGAAGCGCTGCACGGCCTGGCCGGAACCCGCATCACGCGAGCCCTCGAAGGTGAGGAGCTTTCGAGCGCGCCCCGGGCAGCTTAACGAGATCCCAAGCTCATGGATTGATTCAGTAGAACAGCTTAAGGGAGAACTGGATCTGGCGTGAGGTCCCAGCAGTCTGGCTGATGAGGCCGAAGCCTGAGCCGACCAGGACGTTGGAAGGCAGGGCGAAGTTGACTAAGTTGAACACGTTGAAGAATTCCGCGCGGAACTGCACGGTGAGGGGTTCACCGCTCTTGCGATGGGCAAACTCGGTGTCCTTGGTCAAAGCCACGTCGAAGTTGTGGAAACCGGGACCCCGGAACGTATCGCGACCGAGCGTCCCAGACCTTCCCCGGTTGGGTCCTGTCCCGTCCGGCAGGCCGATGGGAATGGAGAAGAAGGACGGGTTCGCGGCGCCAAGTCCGAAATAGTCCTCACGGATTTTGCGGCCGGTGGAGAAAATCGGGCGTCCCACCTGGTCAGGCCGGTCGGCGCTGTTCACCCCGACGCCGGTCTGTTGCACGCCCGAGTAAACCGAGAAAGGCAGGCCGCCGGCGAGCGTTGCAATGCTCAGGAATTGCCAGCCGGAGGTCACTTTCCGGCCCAGGGGGCGCAAGAAGCTCATGCGGTCGAAAGGCAGTATCTGAATGAGGCTGACGGAAAAGGCTTGCCTGGTGTCGAAGATGGAGGGGCCCTTATCGGCGCCGGGGTCGCGAGGATCCTGGGGCGGCGCCTGGAGGATGGCGTTCGAACCCGACGCGAAGAATCCTGGGAGCGGACTGCTGGCGTCGTCGAGCGATTTGGACAGGGTGTAGTTCGCCTGGAAGCCCAGACCGGCGCGGGAAGAGGTCTTCGCGAGGCCGGCCTGCAGGGAATGAAAAGTGGAATGCGAGCGTGAGGTCATAAGCGAGATGGTGCCAGCGCCCCCCACGGCGCGCCCGGCCGCATCGAAGGCCGTGAAGGGTGCAAACCCGGCGCTGGCGCCAGCGTACCCGTTGACAAAAACCAGACTGGCAAGCCCTACCCCCGCCGTTCCCACGTAAGAGGCGCTAAACTTCAAGCCGCCGAATTCATGCTCCAGGCCGGCTGCGTAGGTCTCGATATATCCGTTGCGGAAGTCCCGGGCCATGCCGCCCGTGGGGTAGGGACGAGAGGGCTGTCCTGTCTGCGCTGCCATGTCCTTCGTGAAGCGCCCGATGTCAAATATGGTATTGGAGGCGAGATTATCCGTGGGCTGGCCGGGTGGGAACATCGGTTGCCCCTCGGCGGTGTACATCACCGGAAGGGTCAAGGGGGTCACCTTGTTTGCGAAAGGGACTGGCGTCCCCGGCGTGGCGGTCACCAGCGGGGAGATGACGAACGGCGTCAGACCCATGAGCATGTTGTCCATCCAGGGATTCAGCAGCAGCGCGGTGATGGCGCCGCCGGCGTGCAGGACGGTCTTCTCGGTGGCCCTCCAGTCAAGCGACAGCCGCGGTCCCCAGCCGTGCCAATCAAAACCGTAAGGCGGTTGCGGGTTTACCAGGTACTTCAGTTGCGCGCCGGAATCCCAGGCACGTGCCGGGCGACCGTCAGGCTGGACAAGGAAGACACCGGCGGTGAGCTTGTGTTCGGTATGAAGGAGAGTCGTCACTTCGTAACGCAGGCCGTAGTTAACCGACAGGCGGGGAGTGACCTTCCAGGCATCCTGGAAGAAGAAATTGTAAGCCTCGCGCCGGACGGCCACTTCTCCCATCTGGGCTCCCTGGGGGAACATCGGTGGGGCGACCGAAATCGTGTAACCGTACGGTGCGCCGGTCAAAAAGCTGGTCAGCGTATCCGGCAGTTGGTCCCCGGCGTGAAGATCGTGTGTGCCGCTTAGGGAAGGGATGTCGGTCGGCGCGTAGGCGGGCCCGCCCCCGAAAGTGTAAGCGCCGTTTGGACTCATTCCAAAAACCGCTGTGTCCCGATTGAAGCGGGCTTCCGCGCCCCACTTGAAGGTATGCTTCCCGCGCACATAAGTGAAATTCTGCCGTGCCTGAAAAAGGTTGCCGAAGACCCCCATGACTGATCCCGCCGCAGAGTTGTACGATTCATACAAACCATCGGCAAATTTCATCCCGGGCTGGGTCAGATTGTGCGTGGGATAGTTGGGCGTGGTGCGAATGAAGCCGAGGGACGACTCCGAGGTCATCTGCGGTGAGATGGTGCGCGTGTAAGTGAGGCCGACGTGGCGCTGGTGGTCGAAATAAGTCACGGCAAAACTGGGGTCCAGAACCGTCTGCGCAGGATTGGTCGTCGGCCCGGCAAAGTCGTCCAAACTGAAGCGCGCAAAGAGCTGAGCCTTGTCGGAAATGCGGTGGTCAATCCGCACGGAGAACTGATCGCTGTTCGTCGCAACCCTGGCAGAAGTGGCATGGGTCCGCGCGCCGTAGGGGCCCTGCGGATCGTTGGGCAGGGGATAACCCGCCAGCACTTGTGCCGTCTGCGGATTAATCGGAACGACCAGCGTGTCGCCGGGGTAAGCGCTGGTGTCGTAACCCTGGCGTTCGGCCAACGTGGGCACCGGAAAGACCTGCGTGGTCCCCAACACTTGCCGGAAACCCTGGTACTCGCCGAAGTAATAAGTCCGTCCGCGACCGTCATAAAGACCCGGTAACACAACCGGCCCCCCATTCGTGAAGCCGAATTCATTGCGGATAAAAGCTGGAATGCGCCCGGGCTGGGCCAGCGAGCGCCGGTCAAAGTAGTTGCGTGCATCGAAAGCGGCATTGCGCACAAAGGAGAAGACCGCGCCATGGATCTGGGAGGTGCCCGACTTGGTGATGATGTCGGTGTAGGACGCCGCGCCCCCGCCAATCTCCGCCGGCATCACGCCCGAATTGGCACGAATCTCCTGGATGGCTTCCACGTTGAAATTCCCAAACGTGGCGCCGCTCATCTCAGGGTCGCTGACGAAGATGCCATCCATCGCGAAGACCGCCGTGGTCCCCCGCTGGCCGTTCACCGCAAACTGCTGGGTGAAGTTCGAGGAACCATTGGTGTCCGTCTGTGTGCCGCTGGCCAGCAGAAGCAGTTGGCTGAAATCGCGCCTGTTGAGCGGCAGGCTCGAAACCTCCTTGCTCGACAGCCGCTCGCCGCCGCTTCCCTGCGGCCCGGCGGCGGCAGCCCCGCTGAGGCCAGGCTGTTCCGCCTGGGGGCGCGAGGATGAATTCCCAGCGGCGCGCAAGGCCAGCCCCTGGCCGTCCGCAGAGATCTCGAGCGAGAGCGCAACTCGCTCCCCCGCGCGGACCTCCAGCGGCTTCTCGCTTCGGGAAGCGCTTTGCTGCCAGTGCACGGAGACGTAATAAACGCCGGCGGGAAGCGCCGCGAAAGTGAAGGCGCCCTGGGCATCAGCGGTGGCCGAGAGAAGAGGGCCACCCTCTTCCCCGCGCAATTCGACCTGCACACCCGAGAGCCCATGCCCTTGAGCGTCGCGGACCGTTCCGCGCCAGGAGGCGGTTGGCGATCCGGCGAGAGCCATCCCGACAGCCCCCGCCAACAGGAGTATGCTCGCGACCCGCGCGAGGATTTTAAAGGCAGTCAGCATCATCTCTTCTTGGCCGGAATTCCCCATTTCAACTTCCGCTCCACTCAAAATCCTACGGCAGCGGCCCGATTACGTCAATCTCTGTCTACGACAGTTGCAGCGGCCTCTGTTCCGCGTGCCGCGCGGACGGCGGAAAAGCCGCGCATCCACTGCTGGGAGGATTCGAAGTAGGTGTTGTAGGCAGGGGTGATGTAGAGGGTGATGAGCTGGGAGACGACCCGACGACCGACCACGGCCAAGCCCAGCAGCCGACGTGCTCTGGCGACGGAGCGCGCGGGGCCGCAGGACGTCCCGCTCCCGCAGAGCGGGATCCCGCAGGGCGGGGCCGGTGCTACAACGAGAACAAGCTTGTCTTGTCGATACGCACAACAGTCTGACCCGGATTGTCCATGAGGCATGTGGGGCCAACAGAATGGGTACCCCATTCATGAATAATCCGGCCCGGCCTGGGCCCAGGTGTGATGCCTAGGCTCATGGAGTCAAAACGGGACTAGAAATCTCGCTGGCGCCCGGAGTGGCCACCGCCCGGCGGTCGCGAGAATCCCGTCCGCAGAGGTCGAGCCTCATTCACCGTGAGGCGCCGGCCTTCCAGCGTCTGGCCGTTCAGCCCCTGAATCACGCTCGCGACGTTTTCGCCTTCGGCGAGCTCGATAAAGCCGAAGCCTCGCGACTCGCCCGTCATCCTGTCGCAAATCACCGTGGCGGAAGTCACCTGAAAACCTGCATTCACCACAAAATCGTTCAGGGCGCCATCGGTGATGCTATGGGCAAGGTTACCCACAAACAATCTTGGAGCCATTTATTCCTCCCGGAGCAGGCGGCCTGTTTCAGCCGCCCGTTTCATCTACAGTTTCTCAACTTCGGTTGCTGCCAGCCCCTTGGCACCTTTCTGAACCTCGAAGCTAACTCTGGCACCTTCCTCCAAAGTCCGGTAGCCCTCGCCCTTGATGGCCGAGAAATGCACGAAGACATCCTCACCATTTTCGCGCTGGATGAACCCATAACCCTTGGACGCACTGAACCACTTGACAATGCCTTCTTCCCTCATGTTGAAAAACATCCTTCATCGCAAGATTTGGCAATTTGTGGGAACGGCAACGGCGGGAAAAACCCGACGGTCCGCTGTAATGCCGCGGGTCACAAACTCAAAGGGCTAGCGCCACGCAAGCTCTTGTGGGTATTGCAGGACTCCTCGGAATTACTCTAACAAACTGCGGGTCGTAACTTACCACCTTTCCCCCCCCTTGGCTATGGAAAAGATCGAGAAAGTAGGGGCACGCCACGGCCCGCCCTCCGGCGTGCTCCGTCGCCAGAGCGTTTCGCCGCCGGGGTGCTCTGGAGCGTCGGCGACCTCGGTTCAGGAGGACCCGCCGCCCGGAGGCACCTACGGTGAGAACCTCGAGTGCCGAGCTGGGCTCTGAGGCCCCAGGCCACCCGGCTAATTTTCGATTTTCGATTGACGATTTTCGATTGGGCAATCGGCAATGACCAATCGGCAATCGGCGGCAGTGTGCCACTTCACGCCGTGGCAGTTTAGCAAAGCGATGGCATATCGGACAGAGACAGCTAGGGTGTGTGTGGGCTGGGAAGGATGCTTGCCGACGACGATCCCGATTACCCCTTGACCCTCGGCCCTGCAAACGGGGCTGCCGCTGCTCCCTGCCCACAGGGGAATATCCAGGTCCAGCACTTCCGTGGGTTCCGGGTTTCTTTCCGCCAGCCGCTGGCTCCCTCGTCGGATTACCTTGCCGGCTTGCACGACCGGCTGCCACGCGAAGACGGGGTGTCCGCTGACGACCACCGAAGTGCCCTCGGCCAACTCCCGCGGGTCCAGATGGGCATATACCTGTTTGCCATAAGGGCCCGTAAAGATTGGGCGCTCTGTCTTTAGTACAGCCAGGTCATGAACTTCGTCCCGCCCCACCAAATCGCAGGGAACGGCTTGGGCCGTGCTTGATCCAGGTGCGGGGAATTTGGCGAGGATTTTAGTTCCCGGCATCTTGGCCAGACAACGCTCCAGATCCTCGACCACATGAGCATTCGTCACGAGGTACCCCTGCTCATTGATCAAAAACCCCGTCGCCGCACAGGCGCGGTTCTTGCCACGCTCGCCCGGCCCCACGGCCAGGAGTTGGACGACTCCCGGCACGAGCGCGGCATCGCTGCGCGAAACTTCCCCTGCCCAGGTCACTTGGGGGCCAGCCCCAAGGCCCAGAGCGGAATCAAAAGGCAAAAGGCAAAGCGCCAAGGTCAAAAGGATTATCAAAGTGACCATGCCACGGAACGAATAAGTCCTCACGGCCCGCGGTTTTTGCGTTCGTAGAGACCGCCCGGAGGGTCTTGCTAAGCTCTGCGGGCGTCGGAGGGCGGGCCGTCTTCGGGGTGAGACGTTCCACCGGAACGTCTCTACGGGGCGCAAAGCCCTGCACCACCCTGTCCCGTGCGGCACAGGGTACCTTGCGGTGCGGGGCATAGAGGGGCCTACGGGACACGAAACGGAGTCTTGAGACAGCCTCCGAGCCCTTGCTCACTACGGCTCACCAGTCCTGCACGCTACCGTCCCGGCGCCGGGCAGTAGGCAGATAGGCGCGCCGATAAGGATACTTCTTCGCCAGTTCCTCGTTGACGTCCGTCCCGAGCCCGGGCGTATCGTCCACATTCATGTACCCGTCTTTAAACGTTGGACTACCCGGCATGACCTCGCGGGCAACGTCAGGGAAAAATACCATCTCCTGAATCCCAAAATTCGGGATGGAGATGTCGAGGTGGATGTTCGCGGCATGGGTGGGAGGGGCGATGTCGCCGGGGCCGTGCCACGCCGTCTTGACGTGAAAGAGTTCGGCCAGCGCCGCCACCTTGCGTGCCGCCGTGATGCCCCCGATGTGTGCCACGTCGCAGCGGATGTAATCAATCAACTGCTCCGTGATGAGTGGCACCGCGTCCCAAAGCGAATTGAAGAGTTCACCCATGGCGATGGGAGTTGTGGAATGCTGGCGGATCAGCCGGAAACTTTCCTTGTGCTCAGGGCGCAGGGGGTCCTCGAGGAAGAAGAGATGATACGGCTCGAGCTCCTTGGCCAGCCGCGAGGCTTCGATGGGCCCGACCTTTTCGTGCACGTCATGGAGGAGTTCCACCTCGTCGCCCAGCTTCAGGCGCAAATGCTCGAAGAGCCTCGGCACAGTGCGGAGGTAGGGCGCGGGCTCAAAAAGCTCGGTGGCGGGAAGCTCAGCCTGCTGGGGAACGCGCCCGGCGATCTCTTCCGATGTCCGCTGGGTGGCAGTGCCGTACGTTGCCTCCAGGCCTGGGATCGCCACCTGCGCGCGCACGCACCTAAACCCGCGCTGTAGGGCACGCCGCACGGCGTCTTCGACTTCGGTGAAATCGCTACCGCTGGCGTGCGTGTAAGCCAGGGCCCCGAGCCGAGTGCGGCCGCCCAGCAGTTGGTAGACGGGCATGCCCGCGCGCTTGCCCTTAATGTCCCAGAGCGCTAAGTCCACTCCGGCCACGGCGGTCATCTGGATCGGGCCACCTCGCCAATAGGGGCCACGGTAGAGATACTGCCACGTGTCCTCGATCTGCTCGGGGTCTCGGCCAATCAGCAGCGGCGCGATGTGTTTCTCAAGCGCTGTGGCCACCGAGAGCTCGCGGCCGTTCAGCGTTGCGTCGCCGACGCCATAAAGGCCGGGTTCGTTGGTCAGGACTTTGACCAGCACGTAGTTCCGGTCGGGGCAGGTCACGATGACGCGCACATCGGTAATCTTGAGGGGCGGCAGACCAGGGTTCGAGGGATCCGAGAACGAGGCGCCCCACATGTTCCCGCCTTTTGTGGCGGGACTGCCAAACGCCACCGCGCCGGCGACTTTCAGGAAGTTGCGCCGCCTGGACTTCCCGGAGTGGGATCGCATGCTCACCTCCAGCAGAATTATCGTTGGGACGACCCCCAGGTCCCCCCACTTGCCTCAGCCATCGAGAGAAATTCTACTCCTGAGCGCAAGAGGGCAGAAGGGCGAACTGCCGGGCTGCCCCCGTTGCAGGCTCTTAAGAAGGGGGATTCCTTAAGGTTGCGGCGCAGGTTTGGCGCGGACGCTCAAGGGTTTGAGCTCAACATCCACCATGAGCGGGCCAGGCTGTTCGACCTTCACGACGGTGTCGGAAGGTTCATAGCCATCCGCCGCCAAGTGCAGAGTGTGCTCTCCCGCGGGGAGCTGGAAAGGGCCGAGCTTGTCTGAGGTGCCGACGAAAACTCCATCCAGCGTAACACGGCTCTTGGCAGGGGAGGTGGTAAGGATCAGGGTGCCCACGCTATCCCACTCATAGCCGGCGGAAGGGTTGTAGCCATCCTGACGAGGATCGGCGATCGGGTACGGGCTGACCCACCAATAATTCGGAAGGTAGGCATAAGGCGCGCCGTACGACGGATACCCGAAGTGGGGGAAGCCGTAGCCACCAAACCCCCCGAAAGGCCCGTACCCTCCGAAGTAAGGCGAGTAGGAGAAAGCTGCCGGGGAAGATCGAACCCCCATGGTACGCTGCGCCAGCAGGGCTTCGGAACCCAGCAAGCCCCCCACAAGCAACAGAAGGCCGATGCGGACTGTGCGGCTCATATGCTCTCCTTCGAACGCGGCGCACCCCTGGGCGAGCCAAGGCACCCCGCCTTTGGGCCGTGCCGCGACTCGTGGCCAACTAGGTGGATGCCTCCCCGCAAAAGCAAGTTGCCACGGCACAAGAAGTTTACAATAGTACGAAAGTACCCGGCTTCAAAAAGTAACTCTCCACCAGGCGCGGTCTTCCCTGCCTCGGTGGCTTCCGTCCTTCACTGGCCTCGGCAAGGTCAGGATGGACAGCCTTGACGCTCTTTTGCTTTGTGGGCTAACGTCTACAGGATGGCTGTGCGAGGAGCGCCTCAAGGGGGCGGTTGAACCGAGTGGCGGCAATCCCGGCCGCGCGGGTCGTAATGGGCATCGTGCATTGTCCCGCAGGGCGTGGGCAGGGAGCCTGCTGCGCAGAGGCAGACTTTGGAGCAGTGGCGCGATGGAGCTTTTCGAACTCACCCAGGCGCTGATCAACATCGAATCGGTGACAGGTCGCGAAAAGGCATGTGCCGAGTTCGTTCGCGATTACCTGGCGGCCCGGAAATTTCAGGTGGAACTGCAGCCCGTCGCGGGCGATCGCGCCAACGTGTTCGCGTTTCGCGGGACGCCGGAAGTTGTGCTGAGCACTCACCTGGACACGGTCCCACCATTCTTCCCGGCCCGTGAAGACGCGGAGTTCATCTACGGCCGCGGGGCGTGTGATGCCAAGGGCATCCTGGCGTCCCAAATCGTAGCGGCCGAGCGGCTTTTGGATACGGGCGTGGAAGATGTGGCCCTGCTGTTCCTCGTTGGAGAGGAAGCTACCAGCGACGGCGCGCGCGAGGCTAATTTGCACCCGCGTGGTTCGCGGTACATCATCAATGGCGAGCCGACCGAGAACAAGCTGGTGATCGGAACGAAAGGTATGCTTCGGGTAGATATTCGGGCTAAAGGTAAGATGGCACACTCGGGCTACCCTCACCTGGGAGAATCCGCTGTCGAAAAATTGCTTGATGTTCTGGCGGACCTGCGCAAGCTCCCGCTGCCCCAGGACCCCTTGTTGGGTGCGTCGACCCTGAACGTCGGTGTCATCTCGGGAGGAAGAGCCGCCAACGTGATTCCGGACGAGGCCGGGGCACAGGTTGTGATTCGGACCGTCGAGGACTCCGCGCCCCTGCGCCGCAAGCTCTCGACGCTATTAGAAGGCCGGTGCGACTTCACCTTCGTGCGCGACACACCTGTGCTGCGCCTGGAGAAGCGGGAGGGCTTCGAAACCGCCGTGGTGGCGTTCACGACCGATCTGCCGTCGTTGACGCACTGGGGGCGCCCCTTCCTCCTCGGTCCGGGGTCCATCACCACGGCCCACACCGATCATGAGTGCGTTCGGAAAGCAGACTTGCTCCACGCCGTCGACCTCTACTGCCGCTTGGTGTGTGAGCTGAAGGCAAGAACAGATTCCGGATTTTAGATTTTCGCTTGCTGATTCCGCCCTCGCAGAACGAAAAGGGACGGCCAAAAATGCGGAGCAAGGACCAGCTTTCAGAAATCCAAAATCGTCAATCCCAAATCATTTGGGGACAGAAAGGTTAGGACTGGCAAATCATGAAAAAACTTGAGGTTGGTATCCTCGGTGCCACGGGCATGGTGGGGCAGCGGTTTATCAGCCTGCTGGAACATCACCCTTGGTTCGAAGTCCGGTGGCTGGCGGCGTCGGAGCGGTCGGCGGGCAGGACGTACGCCGAAGCGTGCAACTGGCGCCTGCGGGAACCTTTGCCCAAGCCCGTAGGCGAGATGCCGGTGCACGAGTGCAAAGCAGGCCACGCGCCGCAACTGGTTTTCTCCTCGCTCGATTCCAAAGTGGCGGGAGAAGTGGAGAAGGAATTCGCGCACGCCGGCCACGTCGTGGTTTCCAATTCGTCCAACCACCGTATGGAGCCGGACGTCCCCCTGTTGATCCCGGAAGTCAACCCCGAGCACCTCGCCCTGGCGCGCGTCCAAAGGAAACAGCGGGGATGGAAGGGCATGATCGTCACCAACCCCAATTGCACCACCGTGGGGCTGGTGATGTCGCTGGCGCCTCTGGAAAAGGCTTTTGGCCTGGAGAAAGTTCTGATGACCAGTCTGCAGGCGGTTTCGGGCGCTGGCTACCCCGGCCTTCCCACGCTGGATATCCTGGGCAACGTCATCCCTTACATTTCCGGCGAAGAAGAGAAGGTCGAGCGCGAGACCCGCAAGTTGCTCGGCAAGCTGGGCGACGGGCGCGTCCAGCCGGGGGATTTCGCCGTCAGCGCGCACTGCAACCGGGTGCCGGTCGAGGATGGCCACACGGAGTCGATCTCGGTTGCCCTGAAATCGCGGGCCTCCTTGGCTGACTTGCTCGAAGCCTGGCGTAAGTTTCGCGCCCTGCCGCAGGAACGGGACTTGCCTTCGGCGCCAAAACACCCCATCATCGTGCGCGAAGAGCGGGATCGGCCGCAGCCGAAATTTGATCTGACCGTAGAGCGCGGCATGGCCACGGTCATCGGGCGCGTCCGTGAATGCGCGGTGCTCCAGTTCAAATACACCGCGCTCAGCCACAACACCATTCGCGGCGCGGCGGGCGCGGCGCTGCTGAACGCCGAGTTGATGAAGTCGGAGGGATACTTAGACTAGGTTCCAGGTGCTAGGGGCCAGGGGCCAGAGAAGGGTAAAGGATAAAGGATGAATTGGCGCTTTTATCCTTTACACTTCACACTTTAACCTTTCTCCCTGGACGCAGCCGACTAACATGCACCACAATTCAGCCGACACCACAGCCCGACGCCCGCTTAGTCTCGCGATCCTGGGTTACGGCAAAATGGGGAAAGTCCTCGGGCAACTCGCTCCCCAGCGGGGTTTCCAGGTCCGCCTGGTGCTCGATATCGACGCCAACGCGGGGGGTGCAGGCATCACCTGTGAGAACTTCCAGGGCATCGATGTTTGCGCGGAGTTCACCACGCCCGATGCCGTGTTCGAGAACATCCGTCGCGCGGCGGCGCTCGGCGTCAACTTGGTAGTGGGGACCACGGGGTGGTACGGCCGGCGGGAAGAAGTCCGCAAAATCATTGAAGATTCCGGTGTGGGCATGGTCTACGCCGCCAACTTTTCTATAGGTGTCAATCTGTTCTATCGGCTGGCGCGCGCGGCGGCGGAAATCTTCTCGGCTTTCCCCATGTATGATCCTTATCTCACCGAGGCGCACCACAAGATGAAGAAGGATGCCCCCTCGGGCACGGCACTGGAAATCAAGCGCCAGATTCAACCTTCTTTTCGCGAGCGCGAGATTCCCGTCGCGAGCGTGCGCGCGGGTTATATTCCCGGCACGCATGAGTTGGGTTTCGATTCCGAAGCTGATACAGTGGTGCTGCGGCATACGGCTCGCGGCCGCCAAGGCTTCGCCGAGGGCGCGCTCTATGCGGCGCACTGGATCGTGGGGAAGAAGGGTCTGTTCAATTTCGCCGACGTGCTGGGAGCCAGCTAAACAAGGGGGCATGTCGGGTCTTGCGTCCGGCCATTCTTCTGCTATAAACAGACGGAGCAGCCGACTTATGAAAACGTTTTCCGCATATGTCGAGTGGGATCCTGAATCGGCCCTCTATGTGGGGATTGTGCCGGGGATTCCCGGCGCCCACACACAGGCTGCGACACTTGACGAGCTTCAGAAGAACTTAAGAGAGGTTCTGGAGTTGTGCCTGGAGGAGTACAAGGGTTCACTTGACGACCTTCCACGTTTTGTGGGACTGCAGCAGATTGAGGTTGCGGTGTGAGCCGCTTGCCGGTTGTGGGCTTCCGACAGATGGAAAGAGTCTTGCTCCGTCTGGGCTTTGAGGCCGTTCGCCACAAAGGCAGTCACGCCTTCTACCGCCATCCTGACGGCAGAACGACGACGGTGCCCAACCACCCCGGAAGAGATCTGGCCCGACCGCTGATGCGGGAGATCCTACGTGAGATTGAGCTAACTCCATATCAATTTCACGAGGAATTGCGACGAGCGTAAGGCAACCCCGCAGAGATTCTGAACCAACCACTCTCGGTCGCGGCAAGGAGGAGCTATGACGCTGGACATTCGCGGGTGCGGCACAGCGCTGGTGACGCCTTTTCGGAAGGATGGTTCCGTCGATGAAGCGGCGCTGCGGCGCTTGGTGCAGTTCCAGCTTCGCGAGGGCATCGATTTTCTGGTGCCCTGCGGGACCACGGGCGAGACACCCACCCTCGAACACGGGGAGTACCTGGGCATCATTCGCCTGGTGGTCGAGGAGGTGGGGCGACAAGTTCCCGTCATCGCCGGCGTCGGCGGCAACAACACCAAGAAGGTCATCGAACTTGCCCAGGAAGTGCAGGGCTTGGGTGCGCAAGGGATTCTTTCCGTGGCGCCTTATTACAACAAGCCTACCCAAGAGGGCCTCTACCAGCACTTCCAGGCCATCGCCGCGTCCATCGAGTTGCCGGTAATTCTCTACAACGTTCCGGGCCGGACATCTTCTAACATCGAACCGCCCACGGTCGCGCGGCTTGCGAAGATTCCGAGCATCCTCGGCATCAAGGAAGCTTCCGGTAGCATCACGCAACAGATGGAAGTCTTGAACGCCGTCGAGCCCGGCTTCCGCGTCCTTTCCGGCGATGACGCCTTCACATTCCCACTGATGGCGCTGGGCGGCGTGGGTATCATCTCGGTTGTCTCGAACGAAATCCCCGCGCAGATGACGCGACTCGCACACCTGATGCTCGACGGGAAATGGGAGGAAGCGCGCAAACTCCACTTCCAGCTTCTGCCCCTCATGCAGGCGAACTTCCTCGAGACCAACCCCATTCCCGTGAAGGCCGCACTGGCCATGATGGGCATGATCGAAGAAGTCTATCGCCTGCCCCTTGTCCCCATGAAACCCGAGAACCGCGCCAAGCTTGAAAGGGCGATGGCGGCGCAAGGTCTTCTTAAGCTCAATGGAGCGAGCGTCAACCGGACTGCGGGTTAACCCCCGCTATGCCAACCGGTTGTTTTGGGCGTGCCGCTCCTGTATAGTTCGCTTGGGTGTCGGAAGCGACCTAAACAGTGAGGTACACACCTTCATGCCTAAGACCCTGATTAGGAAACTCGCTCCCCGGGATGAGGCCCTAGCTCTTCAAAAAGCCAGGAATGCGGCAGCGATCGCGCTGCTGGACAGATGGCTGGCCGATGATTCGGGATACGATGAAAGGGTGTGCCCGATAGTCAAGAAGGCCATTGAAGAGAATCGCCCGTCGTCTCGGAAGCGCTTCCGTGACTAAGCCTATCTTGCTCGATACCGGTCCGCTCGGCATGATCACCCACCCTCGACCAAACCCTGAGCTTTTCTCCTGGCTGACGCGAATGCTCCGGGAAGGCACAGAAGTCATCGTCCCCGAAATCATGGACTACGAACTGCGGCGAAACCTACTACTGGAAGGACTGATGGATTCCGTAGGGCGGCTCGATCAGCTCAAAGCCGTCCTGACGTATTTGCCCCTCAGCACGCGAACCATGTTGCGCGCCGCCGCGCTCTGGGCGCAGGCCCGCAAACGTGGCAAGCCTACGGCTGACCCCAAGGAGTTAGATGTGGATGTAATCCTGGCTGCCCAAGCCCATGAAGCGGGCGGCATTGTGGTAACTGAAAACGCGGGGCACCTCGCGCTCTTCGTGGAGGCTCGGGACTGGCGCGACATCCGATGATTCGAACTCCCTCCCACGTTGGGTTCGCCATGATAGGGCTGATTGAGGAGGTCTACCGCCATCCGCTTGTCCGTATGAAGCCTGAAAACCGCGTCAAGCTGGAGAAGGTGATGGCCGCGCAGGGGTTGCCCCAGCCGCAGAAGGTGTAGGGGCGCGGCTTGCCGCGCCCGTCAGGTGATCATGCACACAGGTCGGAAAAGAGGCATTTTTCGCCGCGCCATCCGTAAACCATCTGCTGCGAAGGCGGTCGCAACAGATTGGGCATCGCTGCCACCCGCGGGAATTAAGGAAGCTCTTGACGCCGTTTACGCGACTGAGGATTCACAACTTGACCCAGTGATTGAGCGCATGGTGCGGTGGGCTCTGGCGCGAGAGCAATGGTGACTCACGCGAAGCCGGTAGCGCAGAGTTGTTCTTGAACTCTGCGGCTTTTCCAATCCATTCGTGCTGAACTGCCGTGGAGTTAGAAAGCAACTCCGCGCTACATCTCACGGGAGATTCCGCACATGGACCTGCAAAGTCAAATAGAAGACCTCTACGCACGCGAAACCACGGACTTCGGCGAGGAATGCTTCCGCGCCTTTGACGAGCTGAAGGCGGCGTTGAATGAGGGCCGGGTGCGCGCGGCGGAGCCGGACGCGACATCACCCACAGGCTGGAAGGTGAACGCGTGGGTGAAGAAAGGCATTCTGCTGGGGTTCAGGATTGGAAGGATTGTGGAGATGGCCGTAGCGCCGCCCTTTAGGGCGGCAGATGCCGGGCTAAAGCCCGGCGCTACGGAAGAGCCGCAACTTCAGACACCGGAAGTTGCGCTACAAAGCCAATTTCGGGATAAGCATACGTTTCCTCTGAGGCAGATTCCGGCCAACCAAAGCATCCGCATTGTTCCCGGCGGGTCGTCAATCCGCGACGGCTGCTATATCGGCAAGAACGTAACGTGCATGCCGCCCATGTACATCAACGTGGGCGCTTACGTGGACGACGGCACCATGATCGATTCCCATGCGTTGATCGGCTCCTGCGCGCAGGTCGGCAAACGCGTGCACATCAGTGCAGGGGCCCAGATCGGCGGCGTACTCGAGCCTGTCGGCGCCATGCCGGTGATTGTCGAAGATGAAGTTCTGGTGGGGGGCAACTGCGGCGTCTACGAGGGGACGATTGTGGGGGCAGGAGCGGTGCTGGCGGCGGGCACGATCATCACCGGCTCGACGCCGGTGTACGATTTGGTGCGGGACGCCTTTTATCGCCGTGAGGGCGAGCAACCGCTCGTGATCCCTGCCGGCGCCGTGGTTGTCCCCGGAGCCCGCGCCGTGACCAAAGGCCGCGGCAAAGAACTGGGGCTGTCGCTTTACACTCCGGTCATCATCAAGTACCGCGACGAAAAAACCGACCAGGCAGTGCGGCTGGAAGAGTTGTTACGGTGAAGTCAGGAGTGAGGAATGAGGAGTCAGGAGTTAGAAGACAGAAGGCAGAAGACAGAAGGGAATCAATTCCTGGTCGTTGCTGTTCAGAGGGTTAGGGCAAGGGGGAAAGCTCCGGAGTACTGACCGGGCCTGCTAACCGCGGACTACGAACAACCGGCGGCTGACGGCTTGTCTGAATAAATCCCTTCTATCCCTCCGATAAAAAATTCAAATTTTACTTGGGCAGGAAGGCGACTTATGCTTGATGATGTGGCTGTGTGCGCGCGGGCATAAGCAGTAGGGCGACAGATTTAATCCGGCTTTCTCCTTGTCCATAAAGGGTGGTGATTCGATGGTGAACACGTCGGTAATGATCCGCATCCCCGCGACGGTCGGGAACTTTGCTGGCGCTGTAAATTGCGCGGCGCTGGCGCTGGAGGCCACCCTGAACGTGAAAGTCACGCCGCGCATCGATGGACATGTGGGTATCCGCTACTTCGGTGAGAACGGCGAGCGTGTGCCGCGCGACCGGTCGAACCTGATAGTTCGGGCTATGGAGACAGCTCTTCGCCTGAGGGAGCTGGAATTCACCGGGGCTGACTTCGAGATTTACAGTTCCGTGCCGGTAGCGGTGGGCCTCGGTGCGAGCACTGCGGCCGTATTGGCCGGCTTGATGGCCGCCGACAGCCTGTTCCGCCTGGGGCTGGATGAGAAAACCTTGTTCGACCTGGCGGCGATTTATGAAAGTCGCAGTGACAACCTCCGCGCCGCCTGGGCGGGCGGTTTCGTAGCCGCCGCGGAGGGCCAGCCATGGCCGGGCTACCGGCGCACCGCCGTTCCGGGAAATTTCGTGCTGAGCGTGGTGGTTCCTGAAACCCAACTCGCCGCCGGCGCCCGGCGCGAGCGGCCCGGCGAGCGGTCCTCGGGCAAGGACCATTTCCGCCGGGCAGCGGTTCTGGCGGAATTCTTCGCACGCCCGGGGGATCGCCACTCGCCTGACCTGGAAACTCCTCTGCCGCCCACCTGTGAGAAGGCGGTGGCAGGACTCACAGAAGCTCTCCAGGTTCGCCTTCCGGGTTTGTTGAGCGTGTTCGTTTGCGGGTCGGGTCCCGCGGTGGGGATCCTGGCACAGGAAGATCTGGCCGGGGTGGTCCAAGCCGTCCGCGAATCCTTCGCGCGGCACGGCGTGGCCTCAAAGGCCGTGGAGTTCCGGCCAAGCAACGCGGGGGCCTGGGAGTGGAATGCCGTTCATCCGGAAATCACTCTGCCCGTGACAAAGGCCTTTGCTTCTCCCCGCAGCTCGAGGCTCGCAAAGTCCACCTTGAATCCCGTCTAGGGTTCCATTAAAAAGGGCATTGACGCACGGGCGTGGGGGTGGTAGACTACCTACCGACTGGTCGGTCGTCAGCTTCGTCTACAGGCTACGCAGGGAAACGATGGGGAAACTGTTCACGGGTTCGGAAATCTTGTTGGAGAGCCTTCGCCGCCAAAAAGTGGAGGTCTTCTTTGGTTTGCCGGGCGGTGCCGTGCTGCCGCTCTATGACGCGCTCTACAGCAGTGGCGTCCGGCACCTGTTGGTCCGCCACGAGCAGGCGGCGGCCTTCGCCGCCGACGGCTACGCCCGCGCCACCGGCAAACCCGGTGTTTGCCTGGGCACTTCCGGCCCAGGCGCCACGAACCTGATTACCGGCCTCACCTCCGCCATGATGGACTCCATCCCCGTGGTCGCCATGACCGGGCAGGTGCCGGCACCCCTGATCGGCAAAGACGCCTTTCAGGAGGCGGACACCATCGGCGCCAGTCTTTCTTGCACGAAGCAATCATTTCTGGTGCGGTCGGCGGCGGAAATCCCCTCGGTCATCTATCGGGCCTTCAAGGCGTCTGTCTCGGGCCGACCGGGGCCGGTGCTGATAGATCTCCCGAAAAGTGTCCTTTTGGACAACGCTGAGCCCTCCTATCCGCCTGAGGTGGGCGCGGAACGGCTAGAACGCGCGCGCGAGTGGACCGAGGCGGACATTGACTGTGCGGCGGGGATGATTATGGAGAGCCGCAGCGCGGTGCTGTACGTTGGCGGCGGGGTGATCTCCTCCGCTGCTGCTCAGGAGCTTCGCGAACTGGCCGAGTTGACGCACATCCCCGTGACGACAACCCTGATGGGTCTGGGGGGGATCCCTTCGCGCCATCCCCTTTCCCTGGGCATGCTGGGGATGCACGGTTCTTACGCCACTAATATGGCGATTTGCCAGTGCGACTTGCTGGTAGCCGTCGGCGCGCGCTTTGACGACCGCGTGACGGGCCGCATCAAAGACTTCGCGACCCGCGCCAAGAAGATTCAGATCGATGTTGATCCCTCCGAAGTCAATAAGAACGTTCAGGTGGATCTGGCCTTGGTCGGCGACGCCCGCCAGACGCTGCGAGCTTTGATCGATGCGTTGCAGCGCCGAAAAGCCCAGCCGACAGCGGAGCGACAACAGTGGCTCCAGCGAATCGAGTCCTGGCGCGCGGACCATCCGCTCACCTACGACCGCTACGCGAATAATGTGAAGCCGCAATTCGTGATTGAAACTCTGGCTCAGCACGCCAGCGAGGACGCCATCATTTCCGTTGACGTGGGCCAGCACCAGATGTGGACGGCGCAGTTCTACAATTTCTCGCGCCCTCGCACTTGGCTGTCTTCGAGCGGGCTGGGCTCCATGGGCTATGGATTTCCCGCCGCCATGGGGGCGCAGATGGCGTTTCCCGACCGGCAGGTCATCGCCATCGTGGGCGACGGCGGCTTCCAGATGACGCTGAACGACCTGGCCACGGCCGTGCAGTACCGCGTGCCGGTGAAGATTGCCATCCTTAATAACCGGGCGCTGGGCATGGTGCGCCAGTGGCAGGAGATCTTCTTCGAAAAGCGTTACTGCGACATTGACCTGGACTTTGCGCCGGATTTCGTGAAGTTGGCGGAGGCTTATGGAATCCGTGGCGCCCGCGTGGACCACCGCACTGACGTAGCGGACGCCGTGCGCGATTTCCTGAGCGACCGCGAGCCGCGCCTGATCGATTTCTGGGTGGACCCGGCGGAGAACGTTTATCCCATTGTGCCGCCGGGGGCCTCGCTGGCGGAGATGGTGGTCGAGCCGCCTCGGGTGCTGGTGGAAGAAGAGGTTCTGGACGATCTTTGGGCGGTGTAAGGAAGGGCTTTGTCTTCTCGCCTGGGCACCGCCCGGTGCACGGCCTGCGGAGCCTGCAGGGGCTCATTCTGAGAACGAGCGCGATTTGCCCGGCAAGCTTCCCAAACGAGCTGGACGGCCTCCATAGTTCGACGACAGGAGCTAGTTATGCATTGGCTGGTAACTCTGGAAACGGAAAAGGATATGATCGCGATTTGCCGGTTGATGAATATCTTCCGCCGCAAGGGACTCCAGATTGCCACGTTGGCCCTGGCCACGCGGCCTGCGGGATTCTCCCTGATGGCCGTCGTCGATTCTCCCGAAACCGTTGTCGACCACATCTTCAACTTCCTGCGGCGGACGGAAGGAGTCCGGCACGTTACCTGCTATCGGCACGAAACCTCCGAGGACGCGTCGTTCGTCTTTGTTGACGGCGACACGGACAACTCTCGGGTGGCCCTAATCCTCGCCGCGTTTCCGGGATCCCAACTGATCTTCGCCAGCCACGGGAAATACCTGCTCGAAATCCCGGCGGAAAGCCGGCGGCAACCCGGGACCAAGGCGCTCGATGAGTTGGGGTTTCTGCCCTTCGCCTGCGTGAAAACCACCCGGAACGTTACGCGTCCGGAGCTGATGGCGGCGCAGTGAATCCCATGCGGAATTGTGATTGCTGAGCGAGGAATAACGCGGCCGTAGCCTTGCTTTGTTCAGCATGCGTCGTTCATCGTTTTGAAGTCAACCACTCAACAAAGGACAACAGCCAATGGCCAAAGCCTATTACGAGCAAGACGCTGATTTGCAGTATCTGGCAAGCAAAACGGTTGCCATTGTCGGCTATGGCAGCCAGGGACACGCGCACGCCCTCAACCTGCGCGCGAGCGGGCTGAAAGTCATCGTCGGCGAGCTCCCCGGATCTGCCCCGTACGCCAAGGCGAAGGAGGCGGGGTTCGAAGTCGCGGATGCGGCAGAGGCCACGCGGCGCGGCGATGTGGTGGCCGTACTCATCCCTGACCCGCTGCAGCCCAAGGTTTACGAGCAACAGATGAAGCCCTACCTCAGCGCGGGAAAGACCTTGCTGTTTGCCCACGGTTTCAACATTCACTTCGCGTTCGTGGTGCCGCCGAAGGACGTGGATGTCATCATGATTGCGCCCAAGTCCCCGGGCCATCGTATGCGCGAGCTTTTCCTGGAGGGCGTTGGCGTCCCGGCATTGCTGGCCGTCCAACAGGACGCCTCCGGCCACGCGGAGCAGACCGCGCTCGCCTATGCGCAGGCCCTGGGGTGCCTGAAGGCGGGCGTGATCCGCACCACGTTCAAGGAGGAAACGGAGACAGACCTTTTCGGCGAACAGACCGTGCTCTGCGGCGGCGTCTCAGCGTTGATTACCGCAGCCTTCGAAACCCTGGTTGCCGCGGGCTACCAGCCCGAAATCGCCTACTTCGAATGTCTCCACGAATTGAAGCTGATTGTGGATCTCATCTACCAGGGCGGCATCAAGTACATGCGCTACTCGGTGAGCGATACGGCGGAGTATGGCGACTACACGCGCGGCCCGGTGGTGATCGACGCGCACGTCCGGGAAACGATGAAGCGCATCCTGGCTGACATCCAGAGCGGCGCCTTCGCTCGGGAGTGGATGGAGGAAAGCGCCCGCGGGGGAAAGCGTTTTCTCGAAATGCGCGCCCGCGCCGCCGAACACCCGGTTGAGAAAGTCGGCATCGAGCTCAGGAAAATGATGGCTTGGAATCGCCCGGCGGAAGAGGAAGCCACCGCGGCGCAGGCTGAGGCACGCCGGTGAGAAGGGCAGTGACGAGTGGCGGGAAGGGGAGCACCTTTACGGTGCTCCCGTAGTTGGAAGCCGGCGGGAGGATTGCGAAGATCGTCTCCTGCTTTTTTATGTTACCCTAGGAGCACTATGAAGGTTGGAACGGATGGATCGCAAAGGACTGTTCGCGCGGCGAAAGATTTTCAGACGCGCGTTAAGAAGTTGGCGCTGATCGGCTCCGGGAAGCTCGGCGAGGGATTACTCTCCGGCATGCTGGGCTCGCAGCTCCTCCCTGTAGGGCGTGTCGAGGTCACCGTGGCCCACCAGCCGCGCGCGGATTACCTCGCCGAGAAATACGGCGTCAAAGCGCACACGGACAACCGGCGCGCCGTCGCCGGCGCTGACTTGGTTTTGATTTGCCTGAAGCCGCAGCAAGTGAAGGGGTTCCTGCACGAAGTCAAGCGAGAGCTGCGCAAAGACGCCGTGGTCATTTCTGCCGCTGCTTCGGTGACTACCTCGCTCATCGAGCGCGAGCTGGGCCATCCGCTGCGCGTGGTGCGCGCCATGCCTAACACGCCTTGCCTGATCCGCCAGGGTATGACCGCCTTGGCCGCCGGCAAACACGCCAGCGGCGAGGATGTTCGCCTGGCTGAGGATATTTTCGGTTCCATGGGGCGCACGGTGGTGGTGGACGAAAAACATATGGACGCCGTCACGGGCCTTTCGGCTTCCGGTCCTGCCTACGTTTACATGATTATCGAATCGCTGGCCGAGGCGGGGGTAAAATTGGGCCTGCCGCGCGAACTCTCCACCGAACTCTCCGCGCAGACCTTGCTGGGCGCTTCCGCCCTGGTGCTTCATACGGGTGAGCATCCCGCCAAACTGAAAGACATGGTCACCACGCCCGCTGGCTGCACCATCGACGGCTTGCTGGAACTGGAGGAAGGCGGCCTGCGCGTCACCCTCATCAAGGCCGTCGTCCGCGCCGCCGAACGCGCCCGCGAACTCGTCGAAAGCCAGAATACGTAGTTTTCGCCACGGAAGCGCAACCCCTCCCGATCCTCTTCACCGGGAGCGCGGGCAGCCTGCCCCGATGAGTCGGGGTCCCGCCCGCCACTCGCCGCAGCTCGGATTGTCAGGGGGTTCAGTCTTCGGGGAGCCGGTCGATGAGTTGGTCGATTTCTTCGACGATGGTCTTCGAGCGGATCTCGACCATCGAGATTTCAGCGGCGTGCTCGCTCAGTTGATCCCAAAATTCTTCCTCCTGCGGGTTCAGTGTAAGGACTCTTTTCACTATCTTTTCGGTTTCGCGGAGCATTTCGAGATAGTCTTCCATGAGCCGCTTCAGAACATGAGTGTCTGGAATGGCAGGGGCTTTTACCTTCGGCATAACTATTTATCCAGTTGCTCATTCAACTTTCTCACATTCTCCCGCGCGATGTCAATTTCCCACTCCCATTTTCTGATGTAGCCCCGGTCAGGCGTCGGCTCGCGAAGTTCGGCTTCGATCTTCCGCTGGTGCGCCGCGATCACTCTGAGTTGACCGGCGATGCGTTTCCGCAATTGCTTGTTCCTGCCCATTGTCGGCAGGCATTATACCGTGCCCCGGCCCGGCCTAATATCAGCAGGGGGAAGGGAGTCTGCAAGCCGGAACGTGGCCATTTGAGGGATGGCTCCTTCTTCGAAGTGGGGTAAGTACCCTCGCGAATCCCATCTCGGAATGGCGGCTTTGTTGGTCATTCTCGGCTTCGTGGGCGGGACCCCGACTCATCGGGGCAGGCTGCCCGCGTTCCCAGGGGTTTATCCCGTGCTCTTCATGCCGAACGCAATCCCGCCCACAGTGATTTGAATCAGGTGAAGAAGCGGGTCAGCGCCCGGCGGAAGCCGGCCGCTACGCGGACGAGCGCGTCGCCACTTTTCGAGGAATCGAGTCTGGAGGAAGTTGAGCGGGTCGACGTAAGGGTTGCGCAGGCGAATGGACTCCGCGAGCACGGGCTGGCGTTCCAGCAGGGTCTTGGATCCGGACACCTCCAGCACCCAGCGGACGCTCTGCGCGAATTCATCCCGGATACGGGCGAAGCATTCCTCGCCTACGCGTCGCGGCCGGACGAGCGCGGCATAGCGGCTGGCAATGTAGAGGTCAGTTTTGGTGAGCGACGTCTCGGCGTTGTTGATGAGGATGGTGAAGAAAGGCCAGCCACCGTACATGCGGCGCAAGAACTCGCCCCCCTGGGGAGCGTGCTCCGCAACAAATTTCTCCACGGCGTGGCCGAGCCCGTACCAGGCGGGCAAGAGGTGGCGCGACTACGTCCACGCAAACACCCAGGGAATGGCTCGCAAGTCGCGCAAGTCGCGGGTCCCGAGTCGCCGGCTGGGGCGCGAGCCAAGGCGGATCTGCTCGATCAGGTCAATCGGGGTGGCTTGACGGAAGTACTCAGGAAAGCTTGGCGTCTCGTAAACGAGCTGGCGATAGAAACTCCGGCTACTCTCGGCAAGCTCCTCAACATATCCCTCCCATTCCGGGATTTGCGCCGCTTCAACCCGTCGCAAGTGGAGCAGGCGCGCGTCCAGCACCGCGGTCACCAGTTGCTCCAGGTTTCTTTCCGCTATCGCGGGATTCGCGTACTTAAGCGATATCACCTCGCCCTGCTCAGTGATGCGGAGCCTACCTGCGGGCGCGGCAAAAGGTTGCGCCTGAATGCTGCGGTGAGACTGGCCTCCTCCGCGGTCAATCGTACCGCCCTTGCCATGAAAGAGGCTCAAGCGAGCGCCGTGCCTCTCCGCCACCTGCGCCAGGCGCTTCTGAGCTTTAAAGAGCGCCCAATTAGCGGCCACGTAACCTCCGTCCTTGACGGAGTCGGAATAGCCCAGCATGACCTCCTGAAAGTCGCTCCGCGAGCGGAGTATCCGACGATAAAGGGGGTCCGAGAAAAGTTCCTCCATGAGAGCTGGGCCGGCTGCGAGGTCATCGAGCGTCTCGAACAGGGGGATGACGTCAAAGGCGGAATGGAGCTGGCCCTGACGTGCCTCCACAAGCTTCGCCTGCCGCCCCAGCAGGAACACATCCCAAACGTCCGCTGCGCTGGCGGTCATGCTGAGGACGTAGCGATGTGCCGCGGCTTCTCCGTTCCGGACTTGAATCTCCTTCAGAGCGCCAAAATCTTCCAGGACCCGGCGGGTTGCGGCGGAGAAATTCAATCGCACCAGCGGTCGGAAGAGCAGTTTCTTCACGGAACAGATGCGCGCGGATGGAGGCTGATCAGGAAGTTGCGCTTTCTGCAAGAGCTCATCGACGGCAGCGCGCGTGGCATAGGCATGCGACCGGAAATCGAGGCTGGCGCCATGGAAGCCAAAGACCTGCGAGGCGACGCGCAGCCGCCCCGGGCCCACTCTGGAGATGCGCGGGCTGGGGTGTGCCGCCAGGAGTTGCTCGAGCTGCGCGAGGTCGCGCGTCAATTCCTGCGGGCGGGCATAAGCGCCGCGGGCCCGGCTTGCCGTGCGCTCCAGTTTCCACATCATGACGCGGAGTTTGCGCCGGTAGAGCTCACTGGGCTGGTCAACCTTGCCGAAGGCCCGGGTTGCCGGGAAGCGGCGCATATCGCGTTCCAGTTCGCGCCGGATGCGCCGCACGAGAGGAAAGTCCTGACAGGGGAAGGAGACGAGCCCCAGCATTCGCTGGCAACGCTCGTGGTAGTAGCGAAGAATGCTCTGCCGGACCTGCTCTGCCGCATCCAAGCTCGTGGCGGGGGTGATGTTGGGATTGCCGTCACGGTCCGTCCCGACCCAGGAATCGAAGCTCAAGAAGGGTTCGGGCGCGGGGATCTTGGCATCGAAGCGGGCCAACTCCTCTCGAAATTTCTCCCAAAAGCTGCCCGCTAGGTCGTAGATGGTTCGCTCGAGGAAGAAGCGCGCGTTCTCGCTTTCCACCTGAGGCGTGATGGGTGTATCGCGAACCTCGTCGGTCAGCCAGAGCGCTTCAATCCACGGATCTACGGCCCGTTCGGCGGCGGCACTCAAGTCGCCGCCCAGTTCGTCGAGTGTTCCGCCGATGCGCAGGATGTGGTTCAGGACGCTCCGGCGTTTGGCTTCGGTGGGGTGGGCCGTCAGCACGGGCTCAATCTGCAGGGAGGCCAGCAGGCGCCGCAGGCTTGCAGTCGGCACACGGTGCCGGCGGAGTTCGCTGAACGTGTGCCGAAGCGACATGGGAGCGCCTGTATCTTGCTGCTCGTAGGCCCGCAGCCGGCGAATCCGCTGCCGCTCCTCGCAGAGATTCACGAGGTGGAAGAACAAGCTGAAAGCGTGCGCAACCTGGGTAGCCTGGGCAAGTGAAAGCCGGCTGACCTTCCGCTCTTTGGCTTGCAAGAGTTCGGGGGTGGGGTTCTGACGGATCTGCTTGGCGAGCTTGCGAAGGTCTTCAACAGCCTGGAAGACTCCCGGGCCACACTGCTCCTGGACGATCACGCCCAAGCGCGTGGTCAGGAACCGAACCTCGCGTCGCAGGACTTCATCCATGTTCTAGTGTCCTGTCCCGCATTATTGTTGACAATGAGGAGCTTGACGGGAACCCCCTCACCCGGTCCGACTGGTCGGACCACCCTCTGTCCGTCAGTTGACGGAGACAGGGCTGTATATTTGGGTCGGCACTCTCCTTCTACCACTGTCTTCGGCAGCCTACGCCCGCCCTCCGAGCGCGGCTTCGAGCGCCTTGCGCAGCGCCTCCAGGTCCGGCTCGACGCGCAGCAGGCGGCGATTTTCCTGCTCGGCCGAGCGGTGGCGCATGATGTATTCGGTATCCTTGAGTTGATTGCCCGTGAGGACGCAGACAATGTCCGCGTGCCAGTCGATCTTCTTCGCCCGCACGAGCTTTCGTACTCCGGCAACCGTAGCCGCGGAGGCGGGCTCGCAACCCACGCCATCTTCAGCGAGCATCCTCTTGGCTTCGAAAATCTCTTCGTCGCTGACCGACTCCGAGAAGCCGCCGCTCCATTCCAGCTCGCGCCGGGCCTTTTTCCAATTGGCCGGATTTCCGATGCGGATAGCAGTAGCCTCGGTGCTAGGATTTTCGACGGGGACCAGTGCGGAAGACCCCGCAGCCATCATCTGGTAAAAAGGGTTGGCGCCCGCGGCCTGCACCACCACGATGCGCGGCACTTTTTCGATGAATCCCAGCTCTTTCAATTCGCGCAGGCCCTTGCCGATAGCGGACGCATTTCCCAGATTCCCGCCCGGTACCACGATGTAATCCGGAGGCCGCCAGGCGCGTTGTTCCAGCAGCTCGGCCACAAGGGTCTTCTGCCCCTCGATGCGGAAGGGATTGACGGAGTTGACGAGATAGAAACCCATTTCCAAGGCAATCTCCCGAAGCAGCCGGAAGGCCTCGTCGAAGGTATCGCCGACTTCCACCACTAAGGCGCCGAAGTCGAGCGCCTGCGCCAGTTTCGCCGCCGAAATCTGCCGGTAAGGGACGAACAGCACGGCCTTCATGCCCGCGCGCGCCGCGTAAGCCGCCATCGACGACGAGGTATTTCCCGTGGAGGCGCAGGCCACCATGCGCACGCCGCGCGCGTCCGCGCGCGTGATGCACGCCGTCATGCCCACATCCTTGAACGACCCCGTGGGGTTGTTCCCTTGGTGCTTGATGGTCAGATGGACGGGGCCGGCCCACCAGCCCGTGCGCCGGGTGCCCACTAGAGGCGTTGAGCCTTCAGAGAGCGAAATAACGCGGGCTCCAGGCTCCACGAACGGGATCAGTTCACGGAACCGCCACACGCCACTACGGTCGATCGGCTCGCCGCTCAGCCGGCGTTGGTGCCACTCATGCCGGAGTCGTTCCGGGTCGACGCCCGCGAATTCATACTTCACTTCCAGTAACCCGCCGCAGAAAGCGCACGCCAGCGCCTCCTTCCTGGGGTCCTGCCGGCGCTGGCAAGCCTCTTCGATGCATTGGTGGTAAGCGGAAGACATTTTCTTTAGAAGTCAGAAGACAGGAGTCAGAAGACCCAGGCGAATTGACGACCCTACGACCGAGCCAGCCCGACACCAAGCAAGCGGAGGCCTCATTCTGACTTCTGACTCCTGACTCCTGCCTTCTGTCTCCTACAACTTGAATTCCTCGTGAATCGCTTTTACGGCTTCCTTCACGTCGGAAGACTTCACCGCAAATGAGATGCTTAACTCCGAGGAGCCCTGCGCGAGGGCGATGATATTGATTGCGCGGCGTCCGAGAGCACTAAAGGTCCGTCCCGCAATTCCGGGCGTGCCTTTCATATTCTCGCCGATAGCGACCACGATGGCCACGTGAGGCACGACCTCAATGGGGGCCATGTAATCGTGCAGCATTTCCAGCTCAAACGCTTTCTCGAGCGTGGCCTTGACGCGCTTGAGGTCCGCGTCGTGGACGGCAAAGCACAGCACGTTGTCCGCCGAAGACTGAGTGACGATCAGCGTGGGAATATCCTCGAGGCTGAAGGAACTGAACACCTTGGCCGCGAGACGCGGGAAGCTCAGCGTGTCCCGGCCGCTGAGCGTGACGAGGTCGGCCTTGGCGACGGAGGTGATGGCTTTCACGCCCGGCTGGCCGTCGGCTGCGGCGGAGACGATCCGCGTGCCGGGGCATGCGGGGTTGAAGCTGTTCTTGATCCACACCGGAATCTTCTTCTTCATCACCGGCTGGATCGTTTTGGGGTGAAGGACCTTGGCGCCGAAAAAGGAAAGTTCGATGGCCTCGCGGTAGGAGATTTCCGGGATGATGCGTGCCTCGGGCACCAAGCGGGGATCGGCTGTCATCACGCCATCAACGTCGGTCCAGATCCAGACTTCGTCGGCGTCCAGTGCCGCTCCCAGGATGGTGGCGCTGTAATCCGAGCCGCCTCGCCCCAGCGTCGTGCAAATCCCCTCGCGGGTGGCGCCGCGGAACCCTGTCACCACGGGCAGGATGCCTCGCCGGCGCAGGGTCGCCAGGCGCTGCCGGGTCCTGCCGTTGGTTTCCTCGACCAAGGGCGTGGCATTCCCGAAGTGGCCGTCAGTAATGATCAGTTCGGTGGCGTCCACAGCCTCAGCGGGCACGCCCCGCGCGCGCAAAATGGCCGCCAAGAGGCTTGCGGACATCACCTCGCCCAGGCTCGAAAGCGTGTCCATAGCTCGTGGGGTCACTTCGCGAACCAGGGAAAACCCCGAGCAGAGGTTTTCAAAATTGCCCACTTGTTCGGCAAGGCGAGGAAGCACCAGGGCTTGCTCGGCGGCGGAGAGAAGCTGGTCGGCAACCTCCCGGTGTCGCCGCGCCAGTTCCCGGCGAACGTTTTTCCAGTGCTCGCGGTCGCCCTCGCTGGCTTGGTTGGCGGCGCGGATGAGCATGTCCGTCACCCCGCCCATCGCCGAGACCACCACGACCAGTTCGGCGCGCCGCGCATGCTCGGCCACAAGCTCCGCCGCGTTCTGCATGCGCTCAACGTTCCCGACTGACGTCCCACCGAATTTCATGACCAGCAACGGCTTCTTCCCTTTGCTCGACGTCAAAGTCTCCTTCATCATAGGTTTCCCTCGCGGCAGGCGGAAAGCTCTGCCGCGCCTCTCGAAGCGAACCGGAGACCCCAGCACGCTCCAGCCCGCTAGTGCCGTTCCAACTATGGGGCGCTGGTTTCCGCCCGTCGCATCGCCAGCCCTTGTCCGGGTGTGCGGGCATAGGGCCGGCCCAAAAATAACTTCACCTTTGTGGCCGCAACGCACGCTGGGGCATCAGCGAGTTGGGCGGTAATGCGCGCTTAGCCTTTCGGTCCTGAGCAGGAGTCATCCTGCCGGAGTGTTAGAAGTCCGGTGAAACCGGCTATTTTATTTTTGGGCCGGCCCACAGCACACAGGCCCATCAAGTTGGAACGGCACTAGCGAATCGTATTCGTCGTGGTGGATGGGGAGCCGGAATTGGAAGCTTTCGTTGACTCGCGAACGACCTCAATGAAAACTTTGGCAGGCAGCGAGAGGTAGCGGTCGCGGCGGTACACCAGGCCCAACTCCCGGTAAATTTTTTGGCCTTCCAGGGGGATCAGCTTCAGCACCCTGGCGGAGACCTCGGACTGGGCGTAGGCGCGGCTGATCAGGGAAATGCCCAGGCCGGCACCCACAAATTTCTTGATGGTCTCGACGCTGGCCAGTTCCATGGAGATTTGGAGGTGGTCACGATGCTCGTGCAGCAGGCGGTCAATCACCACGCGCGTGTGGCCGGTCTTCGGCAGGATGAGCGGGTACTGAGCCATCTCTTCGACCGACACGCACCGGTTCTTGGCGAGAGGATGGTTTTTCGGCACCACCACCTGGACTTCGTCGCGAAACACCGAAAGCACTTCCATGTTGTTCATGGTTTGCGGCAACGTCACAATGCCCAGGTCCACCGCGCCTTCCTGGACTTTCTGAAGAATTTTGTGGCTGAAGTTCCGGTAGATGCTGATTTGGACCAAAGGGTAGAGCTGCTTGAATCGGGCAAAAGCCTTCGGCAGCACATAGAGACACGTGGCCTCGTTGGCACCAATGTAAAGTTTTCCTCGCGGGGTCTGGTTCAGCTCGGCGATCGTCCGGAGCGCTTCCTTATGGAGCTCGAGCATCCTCTCCGCATATTTGCAAAGGATTTCGCCGGCGGGCGTCAACAGGACCTTCTTGCCACTCCGGTCAAAAAGCTTCTCGCCACATTCCTGTTCCAGCAACCGGACTTGCGCGCTGATGGCAGGCTGCGTACGAAAGAGCTTTTCAGCGGCGCGCGAAAAGCTCTGAAGCTTCGCGACTTCGAGGAAACTGCCTAACTGGTCGTAGTCCATCGTCTTTCGCTGGCGCTCACCAGCCATTCTATCAAATTGGCCACGCTAAGCGACCGGAAAAGTATCGCCCGCGCACGCCTTGCCCGTTTTTCACAGCTTGAAAGATGCCGCCTGGGTGTTTCTCCCGGACCACGGGCAGGCCATCACCGGGTGCGGGCGCAGACCTTCTCATCCGTCAGTTGACGGACGCGCGGGAAGGGGCATCTGACTCATCCGAGAGACGCAGGGTTGGCGCCAACCGCCCCAACCCCTTGAGCCGAGGAAGCAGCACCCGGCGGCGGCAAGAGCAACGATTATTCTCTGCCGGGGGACGAACGTCATGCTGGTCCCGTGCCCGCCCAGTTCGGTGCTTTAGAGAAGCGTTCGCAGTCAACTCCCGCATAGCGGGATCATCTGATGGATGGGCAGAATAGGCTCGGGACTTCGTCCGGCGGTCACGGGACTAGCGATCGTGCGACGGCGGCTTTGCGAGCTGGCCATAGCCCACCAGAGCGGCCAGCAATTTCTGCACGTCAAAACCCACCTCGCGGAAGAGCTGAAGCAGGTCGCGTTCGCGCTCTTCGGGTCCCAAGGGAATGAACTTTTCGGCCGGGATGTAGAAGGGATTGTCCCGCACCAAGGTGTTTTCCACCAGCAAGTGACGATGCACGGCCAGGGCGCAGAACAGGTGCCGGACTTCGATCTGCTCGACGTCGTATTGGCAGAGCGCCACGCTGGAGTAGATTTTCACCTGGTAGTTGAGCAGGGCGTGGAACTCGAAGAACTGCGGCATGGGGAACCCCACGGGCTGCGGCCAGATTCCTTCTTCGAGCCAGCGGAGGGCGGGGGCCTGAACGCGCTCAGCTTCGGTAAAGACTCCGTGGGCCCACGCGCGGAGCTCGCGGTAGTCCGCCACGCCTGCGTAGAGTTGCAAGGTTCCGTCGTCCAGGCAGCGATCGACCTCCACGCCCAAGGCGCGAAGCCGTTCAAGCATCTCCGCGTGGAATGACGCGGGAGCCAAGTACGTACACCGGTCACCCAACCGGAGGCCTTCGGCCAGAAACGACGCCAGGCGAAACGCGCCCTCCCGACCTCGGCGGAGCACCGCCACGTGTTCGTGGCGATGGATCGGGATGCGGCCATCGAGATGAGTAAAGATCCGAGAGGCCACCGTAAACTCCAGCAAACGATCCGTGCCTGCCCTGGGCCGCCTGGAATTGGCTGTAGAAGGTGGACGAAGGCCGCGCGCCGTGCTTGCGAACACCTCTGCCACCGCATGCCCTACGGACACGCCCAGCAGACGAACCAGCAGCTCTGTACGCTCTACGCCCGGAATCGCGTGGGCAGTCGGCAACCGGCCCATATCGAATGACGGTCTGGGCCTATCGACGGGATGCGCGTTCGTCCGAATTTGAGGCGTTTAGCAAGCGTAGCGCGGACCTGTTCTCTAGGTCCGCGGCTTTCAGCGGGTAGATTCTCTCTTAAGTGTCAAGCCTTTTTTGCGGAGGGGGATCAAGCTGCCTCCATTCGAACCGGTGCGGGCGATGCCGAGGCGAGGGCATCCGGCAGCCGGTAAACTTTGGTTCCGTC